>OLSN01000006.1_pt1 | contig 247137 bp, 180 predicted proteins | sample 1672411 | NCBI WGS metagenome assembly OLSN01 (sample SAMEA3136683, study PRJEB25190) | human gut metagenome | biome: human gut; feature: human-associated habitat; material: faeces | place: Austria | collected 2013 | reverse complement strand
TGACTGGATTTGAAGTGTTAAACCCTGATTTGGTGATTTGTCATTTAGATGCCAAGGCTTCGATGCAGATAGACCTGACCATCAACCAGGGACGTGGATACGTTCCCGCTGATGAGAATCGCGAGTTCTGCACTGACGTTAATGTAATTCCAATCGATTCTATCTACACCCCTATCCGCAATGTGAAATATTCGGTTGAGCCTTATCGTGTCGAGCAGAAGACCGACTACGACAAGCTGGTTCTCGAAGTCACTACGGATGGTTCCATAAGTCCGAAGGACGCACTTAAGGAAGCCGCCAAGATTCTTATCTATCACTTCATGCTGTTCTCTGACGAGAAGATCACACTTGAGAATCCCGATCACGAGACCAACCAGGAGTTTGATGAGGAAGTGCTTCATATGCGACAGCTGCTCAAGACAAAGCTTGTGGACATGAACCTCTCAGTCCGTGCCCTCAACTGTCTTAAAGCTGCTGATGTGGAAACTCTCGGAGATCTTGTACAGTACAACAAGACAGACCTTCTCAAGTTCCGCAACTTCGGTAAGAAATCGCTTTCAGAGCTTGATGATTTGCTCGAGAGTCTGAATCTGTCTTTTGGAACCGATATTTCTCAATACAAATTAGACAAAGAATAATCCGGCATTATTATTGCGGACATCCGTTGTCCGCAATAACCGGTTTATCGTAAAAAGTAAAAAACAAAAATGAGACATAATAAGAAATTCAACCATCTGGGTCGTACTGCATCTCACCGTCAAGCCATGCTTGCTAACATGGCAATCTCGCTGATAATGCACAAAAGAATCACTACGACCCTCGCAAAGGCTAAGGCTTTGAAGAAATATGTTGAGCCTCTGCTTACACGTAGTAAGGACGACTCAACAAATTCTCGTCGTGTCGTATTCCGCTATCTTCAGAACAAAGAGGCTCTGAAAGAGCTTTTCGGTGAGGTGGCTGCAAAGATTGGCGACCGTCCCGGAGGATACACACGTGTCATCAAACTCGGTACACGCAGAGGCGACGCTGCTCCGATAGCATTTATCGAACTTGTCGACTTCGATGAGAACATGGCTAAAACTCCGAAGGCAGCCAAGAAGACCCGTCGTAGCCGCAAGTCTGCCGCAAAGGCTGAGGAGGCTGCACAGGCACCGGTCGCTGAGGCAACAGAGGCACCGGCAGCAGAGGAGGCACCTAAGGCTGAATAAGATTCTGGAACATCAGACTCGTTTTCATATCGGACCGCAATATAACGTTGCGGTCCTTTTTTTGTTTTGACCCAATCCGCTTATTATACTTCATTCATATTCCGTACAGATGTCATCACTTATTGTTTTCTGCTTTTATACACGATGCAACGGACTATGTCGGGAGTAGACGGAGGACAAGATGACGGCAGCTGTGCGGAAGAGTCATAAGAAAACCGGCAATCAAGTAAAACAAGCTTTAACGGTCTGATTGCTCATTCGGGTTTAAACATGTCTGACCGTAATGCTTAACGACTGCTGCCGCATGGTTCTTCTATAACATGACTCCTTCTCACTTCATCCATGTCACGTCCTGTTGTCTTGCCGTTTGCCTTCCGCTTTAGTCTGGGATATGACTGTAGACACTTGCAAACAAGATGACGGCGGCAGGATGGAAGATAGGGCGAAGAGTCGGCATTCAAGTATGAGTCTGTTATTTGCGCTATGCTGCTGCCCGGACATATATGTCAAAACAGCTGCGTGGCATACGGACTCACACATGCCGGCACTATGGTGGAGAAACATGATAGAGTCCGAAATTTGCCATGAAATCATGCGTAATTTACATTTGTAAACAAATTATCATGAAAAATAGAGTTTTTCATTTGGAAGGGAAACAAATTAAAGCTATATTTGCGATGTGTATTGACATAAAGACATAATCTAAGAACCCAACCTAAAAAACATACATTATGGATGTCAAAAAAGTATTGAGCAGTATCGAGTTCAGACATCCCGGCGAGCCGGAATATCTGCAGGCAGTGAAGGAAGTGTTGCTTTCCATAGAGGAAGAATACAACAAACACCCTGAATTTGAGCGTGTCAAACTGATAGAACGCATGGTGGAGCCGGAGCGCGTGATAACATTCCGCGTGCCGTGGGTAGACGACAAAGGCGAGGTGCACGTCAACACGGGTTACCGTGTGCAGTTCAACAGCGCCATCGGTCCGTACAAAGGCGGCCTGCGTTTCCACTCATCAGTGAACCTCTCCATCCTGAAGTTCCTCGGATTCGAGCAGACTTTCAAAAACGCACTCACCACTCTGCCCATGGGCGGCGGCAAGGGCGGCTCGGATTTCTCCATCCGCGGACGGTCAGACGCTGAGGTGATGAGGTTCTGTCAGGCGTTTATGAGCGAGCTCTACCGCCACATCGGACCCGACGAGGACATTCCCGCAGGCGACATAGGTGTGGGCGCGCGTGAGATAGGCTACCTCTTCGGAGCATACAAGAAGCTCACCCACAAGTGGAGCGGAATGCTCACCGGCAAAGGACTGGAGTGGGGCGGATCGCGCATAAGACCTGAAGCCACCGGCTACGGAGCGCTATATTTCGTGAAGCAAATGCTCGAGACGCATGGAATAGACATAAAAGGCAAGACCGTGGCAATAAGCGGATTCGGCAATGTGGCATGGGGAGCGGCTAAGAAAGCGACGGAACTCGGAGCGAAAGTAGTCACAATAAGCGGACCCGACGGATACATTTATGACCCGACGGGCATCAGCGGGAAGAAGATAGACTATATGCTTGAGCTGAGGGCAAGCGGAAACGACGTATGCCAGCCTTACGCAGACGAATTCCCGGAGGCTACATTCTACGAGGGAAAGAAACCTTGGGAGGTGAAATGCGACATCGCCCTGCCGTGCGCCACACAAAACGAGCTCAACGGCAACGATGCTGACATGCTGATGGCAAACAATGTGATGTGTGTTGCAGAGGTGTCCAACATGGGATGCACCGCCGACGCCGCCGACAAGTTCATCGCCGCCAGACAGCTCTTCGCACCGGGCAAGGCTGTCAACGCCGGAGGTGTAGCCACATCAGGACTTGAGATGACACAGAACTCCATAAGACTGACATGGAGCGAAAAGGAAGTGGACGAGAAACTGCACTACATCATGCATTCCATTCACGAACAGTGCGTCAAGTACGGCAAGACAGAGGACGGATACGTCAACTACGTGAAAGGTGCCAATGTCGCCGGGTTCATGAAGGTGGCTAACGCCATGATGGCGCAGGGTATCGTATAAACGAAATGTATTACATAAAACAATATTGTGAAATATCGAAGAAGTGTATTATTATTGATTTCAATGTTAAGCTTTACTCTTCTGTACCCTCAAAAGATACAGAAGGGTAAAGCTTCGTATTATTCAAAGAGGATGACCGGAGCACGCACAAGCAGCGGTGAAAGACTTCATCACGACAGCCTGACATGTGCGCACAGGACGTATGAGTTCGGGACCATGCTCAAAGTGACTAATCCGGAAAACGGAAAGGAGGTCGTTGTAAGGGTGACCGACAGAGGACCGCACATAAGAGGGCGTATCATCGACCTCTCATGGGGAGCGGCAAAAGAGCTGGGCATTCTTGCGAAAGGCGTGGCGATGGTTGTTGTGGAGCCCATGGACAACTACATAGTGCCGTTCAAGCCAACGACGGACATACAGCTGCCGGAAATTGATTTCGGCTCTGCAAACTGGAGATACACCATGCCTAAGGAATGGAAAGCAAAGCAGAAGGCTTTCAGAAAAAAGGCGTCGCTTGGAAAAAACAGGTCAAAATCTGAGAAAAACAACAGGGCGAAAAACGCAAACAAAGCAGCCGTCCGTGAAGACTGACAGGGCGGCGGCATAATAAAACAGATAAAAGGTGACAATGAAAGGACATTTCATTATCACCTTCCGGATTCATTTGCTTGTACTGATATTAAATTCATGTACTTTTGATATGGTGGTGTCGCCTGACAGCACCGACACGCATATCCTCACATTCCCTTTCTTCAGACGCTTGTCTGCCTTGACAATGGCGGTATAGCGCACACCGCGTCCCGGCGCGATACTTTCCACATAGACACTCGGAGAGATGTATATGTGCTTGTTGCCTGTCGCATCCATAACCACGGGACGCACGTTTGACACCGGCTTGTCACCACGGTTGTAAATCTCGAATATCACCTTGCACGTCTCGCCGCGGCTGATGCGGTTGTCGTGGTTCTCGTCCACGAAGCGTGCGTTCACTATATCCACATGCGGTGAATAGGCATAGTCGGAAACAAGCTCCTCAACACTCGATGACGACGGCATCTTGACGGTCTGCTCCCCGGCACTGTAGTCTCCGGTGTAATCGCTGCCGTTGAAGTCATAAAGAATGTCGTCACCGGCATTAGACGGGTCAAAACCGCTCCGGCTGTCGTCATATCGGTTTTCCTGCCTGCTGTAGTCATTATGCCGCCGGCTTCTTTTTCGTGGTCTTTCTCCGTCATAGTCGTTGTATGATGTCTGCCGTTGCCTGTCAAGCTGTGAGCCCGCCGCTCCGCCTACAGCCGCTCCTCCCGCCATGCCTATGAGCGTTCCGATGTCGCTGCCGCGCGGACCGCCTGCAATACCTCCTATTGCCGAACCGAGAATAGAGCCGATACCAGCCCCGGCATAAGCACCGTAACCGGCTGAGGTGGTACAGCCGCATAACACGAAAAACGGAAGTACTGCTAATACAAAACCCTTTCTCATATTCATATCAATCACATTTACATTATACAATATCGTCGGGAGACGCACATTCTGAAACCGTAGTCTCCACACCGACAAAGATAGTATATAATGTGGCTGTGGAGAAATTATTTAACATCATTTCATCTTATACGGAAGCATATTAATGGAATATTAAGCCTGTCAGACTCCTGCCTGCTTCATGCTCTTGCCGTAACGGGCTGTGGTTAAGCCCGATGGGGTTGTCGGCATTCGCGCATTCTTATGATACGGTAAGACGGACGGTGTCGGGCTTTTGCCGTCGATGTGCCGGAATATACTATTCCCCCTGAATCGCTCGTCAGTCCGTCAAATTCTTTTTTCGGTTCATTGTCTGCTTGTTCATCCCTTTTCCACGCTGCTGTCTCCATTCTTTATTCTATTTTTATCTGATGTAGTCAGCTGCATTTCAGATAAAAGCGGAGAGCGGTCTGGCGGACGGCAGCACGTGGCAAATATTAAGTCCGATAACCGTTTCGGATTAAAACGCGGCAGATGGTCTGACGGCAGCAGCGATGAAGAAGAACGACGGGTCTGCATGTCAGGAAATGGAGCTATTCCGGAGGTGTGACGCCGGTTGGCGTTTAGGCATGACAGACAGTAAAAAATTTTGACAACTGAATTTTGTGAAATAGAAAACAGGCATGCCTTAATATATTCCTTTATATGCGTTTCAGACTTATGTGAATCCTGGCATACCCCGTTTTCTATCCCAAAAACACAATAATGACATGCGCAAACAGCCTCAAAAAAGTGGTGTCTCACCCTGTATGTCAATCCTCCACCTGCGTTGCCGCACAGTCAAAGAGCCTTTTTCATGTCCTCAAACGGGCTTTTCCGCATGATGATAAAGCCTTTTCCGCACAACAGAAAAGGCTTTTCCGTGTCGCCTCGAAGCGATGATTTGCTGTTGTGTTCTGTAATAGGCTGATGCTCAATGTGCTATGTGTATGGTTCAAAATACGCTGCTGTAGAGCTGATAGATGGATTACGGTCGTCAGAAAACATTTCTCAGCGACTTCAGGTTGTTCTTTTAGTCGTATTATTTATCCTTATTATGTGTCCGGACGTCTGTAGTCCGTCAGCAGAAAACAGCCGCATTTACGCCTGTGCAACCCAAAGTAGAGACGCAAAATTTTGCGTCTCACAAGCAAGAATTCGTAAAATAGTGTGGTGAATATATTGCTGTCGTTGCCGCGTTTTTTGCTCGTGAGACGCAAGATTTTGCGTCTCTACTGAGCTGACGCCATCGTTATTTTAGCATCAGACAGTGTGGTCACGGCAATCTGCGGGTATGCTTTCATCACGCATGTCCGCATTGTCCTATTCATGAAATAGCGCATTATTATCCGTGGTAATCCAAAGTAGAGACGCAAAATCTTGCGTCTCACAAGGAAGGATTGGCAACAAAGTGTGTTGAATATATTGCTGTCGTTGCCGCTTTTTTTTGCTCGTGAGACGCAAGATTTTGCGTCTCTACTGGGGAGGATGCGCAATAAAGTGCGATGAATACATGCCTGTCGATGCTGCGTTATTTGCTCGGGAGACGCAAGATTTTGCGTCTCTACTGGGCTGGCGCCATAATTATTTTGAAATGAAAACATCGTTTTTTTGTGGAAAATTCGTATTTTTACAACCACAAGTATCAAATTTATCACAAATGAAAAGAATCTTACGTATTGCCGTATTTGCGCTGACAGCGTTGTGCGGCGGTCTGCACGATGCCGTGGCACAGGATGTTCCGGCTCCTCTTTATCGTGACCCCATCACCGATGGTGCGGCTGATCCGTGCCTTGTCTACAATCCTTTTGAGAAAGCATGGTGGATGCTCTACACGCAGAGGCGCGCAAACGCGGAGACGGGTGACGTGGCTTACTGCTACGGCAACGCCATAGGCATAGCTTATTCGGAGGACAACGGACGCACGTGGCGATATCGTGGAACGCTCGATCTTGACTTTGAGCGTGGGCACAACACCTTCTGGGCTCCTGACGTAGTGCTCCACAACGGTGTCTATCACATGTTTGTGTCATACATACGCGGTGTGTCCATCCACTGGAGCGGGACTGCCACGATGATGCACTACACCAGCAAGAACCTGTGGGACTGGAAGTGTGAGGGACCGGTGAAGCTGCCTGTGGACAATGTGATAGACGCCACGCTTATACAGAAGCCTGACGGAGAGTGGCGCATGTGGTATAAATGGGACAGCAAGTCGCTCTATGCCGACAGCAAGGACCTTTTCAACTGGAAGGGCGACACCAAGCCTGCCGTGAGCGACAAGCCCCACGAGGGAGCCAAGGCTTTCCGCTTCAAGGATTCATATTGGTTTGTCACAGACGAGTGGCAGGGCATGGGAGTGTACAGGTCTTCCGACCTTGAGCACTGGACCAAGCAGCCCGGACTCATTCTCGACGGTCCGAGCAGGAGGGCGGACGATGGTCCGAGCGGGTCGCATGGTGACGTGGTGGTGACCGGCGACAAGGCTTACATATTCTATTTCACACATCCCGGACGCCGTTTCCATACTGCCGACCATCACGACAATAACGGCAACATACCCTACGAGATGCGCCGCTCGTCCATTCAGGTAGCTGAGCTTGATGTCGTTGACGGTTCTCTTGTGGTGAAAGACCGCAACCAGCCGTTCACGATATTCCTGCCGAACAAATGACAGTTGCCGCATGTCGCGGTGACGTCGCGCTTTATCCCTAATCTGTCATCATACTTCCTTTCTTATTCGTACTGCTGTCAGCCGGATTGCATTCTGCTTTATCGAAGATGCGGTGGACTGCACCGGGAAAAAGACGAATACAAGATGACGGCGGCAGTGCGTAAGAAGGATGAAGAGCTGACAACTGACCTTAAATGTACAATCGGCGTCCTAATTACCTGTTCGGGTCTATATGAGTCTGCAAACCGTTTTAGTGAATATATAAAAGAGCCGCTCAGGAATGTCCCTGAGCGGCTCTTGCTTTGCATAGTATGCTGATTGTTCATGTCGCTTTTTATTATTCGCGCACGGCAGTATTGTTGTGTCCTGAGCCCGTCACTTTCTCAGCATCTTCTTTCCTTTGCTTATTATGATGCCCTTTGCGTGCTCGTCCACTTCCTGTCCCATTATGTTGTATGTCCGTAAGTCGCCGTTTTCTTTCTCCCGTACGGTCACGCTTTCTATGCCGGTGCCTGTGTCCGGCGATGTCTCCAGCGGCATGCGCATCCATGTCGTGGCGTCGTCGATGTCACTGCCTGATAGAGTCTCGTCCACGGTGGCGGTCTTTCCGCCTGTCTTGTCGGTGTTGTGCAGCTGATAGCAGCAGTACAGCTCCTCTCCGGCGGGCTTGCCTCCAATCTCCTGCCATGGCACTGCTACCACTATGGTGTATCCGTCTGCGCCTGTCTCCACGTGCCCGCAGGTGTTCACCGCATCGTCCGCAATCCATCTCGCGCCGCTGCCGTATTGCTTCTCCACGCGCCCTCTGGCGTCCACGCGCAGCCTGTACTGGCTGTATTTACGTGCTGATGTCGGTTTCACTGTTGATATGAACACCTCCACACCGTCCGTCTCGTGCATGTTGTCGGATAGGTTCAGCAGTCTGTCTTTCACTTCGAAGCGGAAGTATATGCTGTCGTTGTCCCACAGCGAGCGTATGCGCGCCTCTGCCTGCGATTCCGCTCCGATGAACAGTTCGTGCGGCATACTGTCCCATTTGCGTTCCGTTCCGGTCTGCATGCTGGCTATCGGTCTTATTATTTTTCCCTCGTTTGTCCATATGCCGCTTTGCTCCACGTTGCCTTCCACAGTGCATACAGCCATCAGAGTGGAGTCGTTATACTGCATTATACTGTTCCATATGGCGCGTGCCCCAGTGTTCTCTACAAACGGGAACGGGAACGACCGGGCAATGAAGTTTCTGGCGTCGCTGTCGCCTACATACACAGCCATGCGCCCGTGTGTGTCCGACGTGTCCGGATTACGGTCCTCACCTGATGCGGCGGAATATACCGTCTCTCCCGTGGACAGCTGTATCAGATAAGGCTGACCGCAGTAAACCTCTGAAGGCAGGTAGTCTTTGCTTGAGGCGAATATGGACCATCGGTGTGCGCTGTTGCCGTCCACGGTGCCGCTTGTCCAGTTGTCGGCGGCGTCGGTGTGTATCACCATCGGCTTGAATGTTCCCATGAATCCGGGGTCTTCTATAGCCACGGCTATGCCCTTGCGGTCTTTCAGATACACCGGCACCGGCATTCCGTCGCGTGAGCCGCTTCTGTAAGACACTATCTCCGTGCCCGGCTGCCAGCTGCGTCCGCCGTTGTAGGAGCGTCTCATCGATATGTTCTGCGTGCCTCCTCCCGCGCTTGCCTCGTTGGCGAAGTATATCTGGAGCTCGCCTGTCGGCAGTTGTATCATTGCCGGTTCCCATACTCCCAGTCCGTAGGTGTCGGTTGCGGTGTATATCACCTGCTCGTTCTGCCATGTCTTTCCGCCGTCGGAGGAGTATGCCGCCATTATCTTGCTTGGTCCCTGTGAGTTTTCGTAGTTTGTGCGATGCAGCCATGCATACATCAGCCGTCCGTCTTTCAGCTCTATTATCTCCGCGTTTTTGTTGGTGTGATATTCGTCCTGAGCCCTTGTTACGGTAGCCTCGCTCCAGTCTCCGTACGGCTGTTCCTGCCAGCGTATGTAGTTGTTGCCTCCTATGTTGCTTCCTCCTGTGCTGTAAACCATGACATACTTGCCGTTGTCCAGCCTTATGGCGCGCCCGTAGCTTCCGCCTCCTATGTATCGCTGACGGTTGTACTGCCATGCTATTCTTATTCCGTCGGCATAAGTCTGCAGCCTTTCAGTCTCTGTCTCAGGCTCGCTGTTGTCGCCGTCTCCCTCTTCTGGCTCGTTGTTATTGAATGTTATGCTTAGCGGCAGACGGTATACGTCGTAGCCGAGTTCTTTCAGCAGCAGTGAGTTTTTGGGAATGTTAAGAGTGTATTCTCCTTTGGGCAGAGCCTTCGACAGGGTGAGCCTTACGCTTGTGTGATGCCATTCGTCGTCAAAACAGTTGGTTACACTGGTGCCGTATGCCACTTTCCTGCCTTCAGTGTCGGTTATGGTGATGAGCCCGGCAGTACCGTGTTCGAATGCCAGGTCCTCGCTTCCGTCGAACGTTATGCACAGATGCGCTCTGTCGCCTTCTCGGTATCTCACGTCAGATATGCCGGCGATCTTCTCCGGCTCCTCGGTCTGTGTGTCGTCCTTACCGAGATATGTCAGTCTGAAGTTGTCGAATATTATCCACGATTTGCCTGTCCCGTCGTCCACGGTCACGCCTAAGCGCAGTCTGCCTCTGTCCACATTCACTATGGCTTCCTGCGTCTGTCCCTTTCCTTCAAACATGTGGTTGGCATACTGTTGTATGCCGTCGGGCATGTATTGTCCGCCGCCTAAGTCCTTCGTGTTGAATCTGTCGCGGCGCTCGTTGCTCACAAGCGTGTATATGTTTGTCATCGGTACACGGACGTCACCAGCAAAGACATAACCCGCGGTCTGCTCTGTCCCGTCGGTGAACGCGGCGAGATGGTCTGCTGACACCTCGTTGTTGGGCGATGGAGAATAGAAAGCCTGGGCACTTACAGCATACCGTCCGTCAGGCAGACCCGACAGTTCCTGAAACACCTCTGTCTCCTTTATACCCCACATTTCCCACACACGGTTGCAGTGATACAGCTCGTCACCGGTCACGTTGTTGCTTCCCCATGCTCCTTGCCAGTATTTCCTGCGCTCGTCGGCTATGGGGAACGTGCCTCCGTATATTGCCCACGACAGGTCCGCAGGATTGTCCGCCGACGCGTCTTTCGTGTCGGCGAGCATCCTCTCCGCCCTTGTCACTATAAGCCAAGTGTCCCTGCTGTCCGCATTGTTCACTATCCGTCCCGACTCGTCTGCGCCAAGCCTGTATGCCCCCGATGCTATCTTGACTCCGTTTTCCACGTCTTCTGCCGGAGTGATCGTCCATACCGTCACTGCCTCATCAGTGTCCATATACAGGTTGCCTGCGTTAAGTGAATGATTGTGTCCGAGTTTCGGGTTCAGCCTGTAGCCTCCCTCCATGCTTGTAAGTGCGAAATCCATACCGCGTGTTCCAAGCTCTGCGCGCGATGTATATCTCTCTTCGTTGGTGTGGTTGTCGCCCAGCCACAGTCCTGTCTCGACGTTGTAGAGATAGTAGTCACCGTCTGTTATGTCCTCGGGTGCCACGCCCTGATACGGCGGATTTTGTGAGAATGCAGCCATTGCCGCCACAATGAACGCAAGAAGAAGTACATTTCTTTTCATAACGATTGTTTCTGTAGTTTATGCTGTTAGGGTTAATTGATGGCAAAGATAATGCAAGTCGAGTGCAACGGCAAGACGGGGAAACGAAGTTTCATCAGGCTTGACACTGCCGAGCCACCGCTTATCTTCTACAAAAATAATGCAAGTCGAGTGGAATGAAAGCCTGCTTTCCGATTCCTAAGTGCCGCTTATCTTCTACAAATGTACCGAAATAAATTACAATAATCAAATCATTTGTCGTTTTTTATCTGATTTTATCACGTAAGAGATATACTTATATATAAAATAAAAGCGACCGTCAGAGCGTTTGTTCTGATGGCCGCTTATGGTTGGTATTGCCGTAGTGTTGTTCCGGCATCACGTTTGCCGGTCGCAGTTCCGGCGTTTTACATTCAGAGTTTGTCAAGAGCCTGACGGATGTCATCTATGATGTCGTCCGCGTCTTCAATGCCCACCGACAGTCTCATAAGGTCGGGTGCTATGCCGGCTTCCCTCAGCTGCTCCTCCGACAACTGCCGGTGTGTGTGGCTGGCAGGATGCAGGATGCATGTGCGGGCGTCGGCAACGTGTGTCACTATGCTCACTAACTGCAGCGAGTCCATGAACTTCACAGCCGTGTCGCGGTCGCCCTTAAGTCCGAAGGCAAGCACTCCGCATGAGCCGTTTGGCAGATATTTCTTTGCAAGCTCATGATACTCGTCACCTTCCAGTCCGCTGTAGTGCACCCATGCCACACGGTCGTCGCTGCTCAGAAACTCCGCCACGCGCTGTGCGTTGCGGCAGTGCTGCGGCATACGGAGGTGTAGTGTCTCCAGTCCGAGGTTCAGAAGGAATGAGTTTTGCGGCGCAGGCGACGACCCGAGGTCGCGCATCAGCTGTGCCACGAGCTTCGTCATGTATGCCATCTTTCCGAAAGTCTTGGTGTAGGTAAGCCCGTGATAAGACTCGTCCGGAGTGCACAGTCCTGGGTATTTGTCGGCATGCGAGTCCCAGTCGAAGTTGCCGCTGTCCACCACGCATCCCCCTACCTGTGTGGCATGTCCGTCCATGTATTTCGTTGTAGAGTGTGTCACGATGTCGCATCCCCATTCGAACGGACGGCAGTTTATCGGTGTCGCGAAGGTGTTGTCCACAATCAGGGGCACGCCGTTCCTGTGTGCTATGCGCGCGAACTTCTCTATGTCGAGCACCTTACAGCCCGGGTTGGATATTGTCTCTCCGAACAGCAGCTTGGTGTTCGGTCGGAATGCAGCCTGTATTTCCTCTTCGCTTGCCTCCTGGTCTACGAATGTGCATTCTATTCCGAGCTTCTTCAGCGTCACTCCGAACAGGTTGTATGTTCCTCCGTATATCTCGTTGGAAGTGACGAAGTGGTCGCCTGCGCTGCAGATATTGAACACTGCGTAGAAGTTGGCAGCCTGTCCGCTCGATGTGAGCATAGCTCCTATGCCTCCTTCAAGAGCCGCAATCTTCTTTGCCACGGCGTCGCATGTGGGGTTGAGAAGTCTTGTGTAGAAGTAACCTTCCTTCTTCAGGTCGAACAGCATTGCCATCTCGTCGCTGTCGTCATATTTGAATGTGGTGCTCTGCACTATCGGCACCACGCGCGATTCTCCGTTCTTCGGCTGCCACCCTGCCTGTACGCAGAGTGTGCCAGGTTTCAGATTTTTCTTCATAATGCTTTCTTTTTTAATATAACAGGCTGCGCTCTGCAATTTGAGAGCAAGTTCTCATTGCGCTCGCCGGCACTGTTTTTTGTTATAACTATGTTATTGTTGTATCCAAATCCAGCGGACAAAGTTAATAAAAAACGCTGTAATATAACATATTGTTGATGCGCTTTATGTTTTATTTCATTTTTGTCGGTTATATGTCATGCCTTTGTCCGTTTGCGACTATTTCTTTCCGCACGTCATGCCACATCTGTGCGGATGGTCTGAAAAAGCACTTCTGTATCTCCCATCGTGCGCGGAAGGTTCTGTGTCAAGTAAATGTTTTTATATCAAACCGTATCTTTGTTTATGCGTATTATAATAAAAGATGTGCGTGTAATTGCCTAATTAAGATAAAAACAATATCTTTGTAGTACTAATAACAGGCAGTATTTGCCATTATGTAAGTGAATTATGGAGGCTGACAAAGTATATCAGATGCCGTTGTCGAAGGTCTACCCGTTGCTTGTTGCCAAGGTAGAGAGAAATGGACATAGTGAAAACGAGGTGCTTCAGATAATCAGATGACTCACCGGTTACACACCGGAAGAGGTTGCGGATCTTCTTTCCACCGGCATAACATACGGCGAGTTCTTCCATAACGCGCCGCACATGAATCCCGACCGCATGCTTATCAAGGGCACCGTCTGCGGTGTCCGTGTAGAGAACATTGCGGATACTCTGATGCGTGAGATGAGATATCTTGACAAGCTTGTCGATGAACTTGCGAAGGGGAAAAGCATGGACAGGATTCTGAGAAAATCTTTCACTGACAGATAAAACAGCTTTTTATGATAGTAAACGGTATACACAATTGCAGCGGTTTGATTGACTACATCAACAATATCGGCTTCCTGCCGTTGTTGCGCATGGGAATCGAGGGATGGTCGGCGGAAGAGGCTGTCGACGAAGAGTGCCGTTATGTCAGTCTGCCCGAGGGCGGATGGGAATGGCCCTTGTGGGAATGGAAGGGCGACATCATCCGTGAGAGCGGATGCGCATACGGCAAGTTCTTCGACAGGAAGGCGGCTTTCATAAGCCGTGAGTGGTGGCCCGACTTCTGCAACTGGCGCCGACATGTGTTTCCACATCCGGAGGAGGGAAGCGTGGAGGACATGATTCTCCAGACATTGCGCGAGAACGGCAGCATGATAACCCGTGACCTGCGCAGGGCTTGCGGCTTTACGGAGTCGAAGATGCGCGGTAAGTTCGACACTTTTATATCTCGTCTTGAAATGGGCTGCTACATTGTTACAGAGGATTTTGTATATCCTAAGGACCGCCACGGACGCAACTATGGCTGGGGATGGTCGTTGCTCACCACTCCTGAAAGTCTCTTCGGCAAGGACAACTGTTTTCCAGACCGTACTCCCGATGAGTCTCGTCGGCGCATAGGAAGACACATCCAACGGTTGTTCCCGTACTCGGACGAACGCTTTCTTGATTTTCTGTTAAAATAAACATTGCTCCCGAATCTTGTGAAAGCCAATGGACAGGGAGTATGAATCACCTTGCCTGGTATGATTCATACTCGCTTTTGCATACACGTTATCATCGGATGCGGCTCCGGCATTTGTTCCGTTCCAACAAGTTCCCAGCCCTTCACGCTTTACATCGGATTATTCATGCGCGGCTCAATGGTGATGCCACGTTTATATAACAGCATTTATTGTTACGCGCGTATTATAATAATAGGTGTATGTATAATCACACTCGTTTTGCGTCAGTATAGTTACAGATATCTGAAAATATTTATTACGACATGCAGAACAGTGCAAAACTTACAAAGAAATATGCAAAGACAATAACCAGCAATGCATAAGCTAATATAGCCCATAATATCTTTCTTATGAACGTCTCCTTTTTGAAAGCCGGCATATACTTCTCAAAATGTTCGTCTGTTAGATATTTCTTGTCTGTTAGATATAAAAGATAGAGATCGAGAAAGAACGCTGCAACCACGATAGTGCAAAGCGGTACAACTCCTAATGATATCATATATTTAAGTCCGATGATGCTTAGTATATTGCATATAGGAGCACCGATTAATCCGTGTATTATCAGACCTATTCTTCTATCTGCTATACTCGGTATACTTTCAATGGTATAAAAACCATATCTCAACCGGTTTAGAAACTTCTCGATATTCATTTAATATATACTCAGAAAATTGTTATGCTGCCGTTGTAAAAGTTTTGATATTAAACAGTAAATCATTGATGAAAATTTATTACGACATAAAGAAGAACGCAATACTCACAAAGAAATATGCAAAGAAAACCACCATCAAGGCATAGGCGAATATTGCCCATAATGCCTTTCTTATGAATGATTCCCTTTTGAAAACCTTAATATACCTCTTAAAAAGCCCGTCATAAAAATACTTTTTCTCAATTATGTACGTAATATAAAGGAATAGAAAGAACGCAGTAAGCATGATACTGCATAGCGGTACAACTCCTAATGATATCATATATTTTAGTCCGATGATGCTTAGTATATTGCATATGGGACCACCTACCAATCCTGTTGTTATTACTCCTATCTTATTGTCTGCCATGTTCTCGATACTTTCAACGGTGTAAAAACCATATTTCAACCGGTTTAGAAATTTCTTTATACTCATTTAATATGTCCCCCAAAAATTGTTATTCTGCCGTTGTAAAAGTTTTGATATTAAAAAGTAAATCATTGAAAATCTTTATTACGACATAAAGAACAATCCAATACTCACAGTAACATATGCAAAGACAACAGTCAGCAAGGCATAAGCTGATACTGCCCATAATGCCTTTCTTATGAATGATTCCCTTTTGAAAACCGGCATATACTTCTCAAAAAGCTTTTCATCCAGATATTTTTTATCAATTATGTACATAATATAAAGGTCGAGAAAGAACGCTGCAAGCACAATGGAACAAAGTGGTACAGCTCCTAATGATATCATATATTTTAGTCCGATAATGCTTAGTAAATTGCATATAGTGCCGCAGATTAATCCGTGTGTCGTAAATCCAATCCTCCTTTCTGCTCTGGTCTCGATACTTTCAATGGTATAAAAACCATATTTCAACAGGTTTATAAATTTCTCGATATTCATTTAATACGTCCTCAGAAAATTGTTATGCTGCCGTTGTAAAAGTTTTGATATTAAACAGTAAACCATTGATGAAAATTTATTACGACATAAAGAACAACACAATACTCACAGTAATATATGCAAAGAAAACAACCATCAGGGCATAAGCTGATACAGACCATAATGCCTTTCTTATGAATGATTCCCTTTTGAAAACCTTAATATACCTCTCAAAAAGCTCGTCATCAAAATACTTTTTCTCAATTACGTACATAATATAAAGGAATAGAAAGAACGCAGTAAGCACGATACTACATAGCGGTACAACTCCTAATGATATCATATATTTAAGTCCGATGATGCTTAGTATATTGCATATGAGACCACCTACCAATCCTGTTGTTATTACTCCAAGCCTTTGATTTGCTATGTACTTTATACTTTCAATGGTGTAAAACCCGTATTTCAGCCTGTATAGAAATTTCTTTATGCTCATTTAATATGTCCCCCAAAAATTGTTATAATGATTGTTGAAATCGTTTTGATATTGAAAACGGGATACTGTATTCGTTAAAGTTGTATTACGGTATAAAGTAAATGAATTTTCATTATATGACATATGTGAGCATCAACTTAGAATCATGCAAAATTATAAATATTATGTTGAATATTGTACTGTTTGTGTATTGAAATTATGTAAAATTCTTATTGCTGTGCGGCAGTCAGCCTGTTTGATTGGCGTTTTTATTTGTTTATGAGTCTGTTTGTCGTGAAATGCAACTTGTCTCAGGGGTGTTTGCAGACCTTATTGTGCGGAATGTCTTTGTTTATCGTTGTTGTAAGAGTGGCGCGCGGGATGTTTCTTTCTTGTGTGTTGCGAGGTTATGTGTTTCACTTTCTGTTTTGAGACGGTTTCCTTTTTTGCGTCCGGGAGTCGTGGAGGCTGTTTGTCGGAATTGTCCTGACGTGTTGTGTCCGCATGGTTTTGTTTGCTTTTCTTAACAGTCCCGCCTCCGAACGGTGTCTTTCATATGTTAAATGCAGTACGGCTTTTTGTCCGCTGCATAACGGATTACAGGTTATAAGACACGCTTATCCGCTGTTTTATATGGTTGGAAAAGCGGGATGAAAAGGTATAGACGGGTGTTCCGTCATGCGGAACGGGCTTTATCGGTCAGCGGAACGGTGTTTATGATGTGGCGGAACGGTGCGTTCCGGTTGACGGGAAAGGCTTTTTCATGGTACGGAAGGGGCTTTCTCACTGTCTGGAAGAGGCTTTTCCGGACGGAAGAACGGGCGTGAAGGGGAGACAGGAGAACTTGTATTGATGTCTGATTTTGTATAATGTATTGATATACAAAGATATATCCGTTTCTTCGCAATACTCGCGTATTTCGCCCTTACGTGCCGCTTCATTGCGTATGCGTGTTAAAACGGCGTTAAAAAATGTTGCGTGGCGGTGTCGCTGAATGCCGGAGCAGTAAGGCGGACCGTTGCCTCTCACGTTTTGCTTTTCCTTATTTCACGTCATGACTGTCGCATGTCCGGTTTTATTTTCTATCTCGCAAGCCACGCTGTTTTGTGTCCGTGCTTTCCGTTTTCGTGGCATATTTAGAACTGATTCGGTTCATGCCGTGTTCTGAAAAAACTTCGGCATTCATTTGCCGTTGTGCCGCCCTTTTCTTATCTTTGTCAAAGCTAAGCTGCGGCTCGGCAGTGTCAAGCCTGGAAAAACTTAGTTTTCCCGTCTTGCCGTTGCACTCGCCTTGCATTATCTTTGTCAAAGATAAGCTGCGGCTTGTTATCTGTGACCACCATTTTCCGTGCGATGTATTCTTGAGCAAACACGTTGCCGCATGGCGTATGATGAGACAACAATTAATAACATAACAAATAACTGAAAACTATGAAGGTAAAATCTATCCTCCTTACATTCATCGCGGCACTCATAATGGTGTCGTGCTATAAGTTCACACTTATTGAGCAGCCGCACGAGGCAGTCACCAACAGTGTGTTCAACGGCAAGGTGGTGGTGAAGAGAAGCGGCACAAGCGACAACGGAATGGTGCAGCATTGTTACGGACTGTTCGGCATCTGTGTTCCTGACGGATGGAAGGCAGAGGGCGACATTGTGATGACACAGGTGCCCAAACCTGGTACCGACGTTGGCGACGACGAATACAAGAGCGTCATAACACGCCGTCTCGTGCCGAACGACAAGTACACCGCACTGCTCAACAAGGATTATCCGAAGTCCGGATACAAATGGATAGGATTCATGACCGACCGCGATTTCAAGAGCCTTTTCAACACATCGACTCCTGAGACAGAGGTGGACAGCATCTATGCGGAGTTCTCCATACGCACCGATGACAAGACCGGAACGTTCCATCTCGACTATATAGCCGGACATGCAGCCTTCGACAAGGCTGACGACATAGGCGGAGAGGAGCGTGGATGGCATACCCGTATAGCCACATTCGCGGGTGACAACATAAGCAACGTCACATTCACAGACACCCACATCACCGTGACGCGACCGGACGGATCTACCGACAATCCTACCGACGGACCTGACATAAAGCCCGAATGGGACCTCGAGCGCATGCCGGACGCCACACGCGACGGTGCGGCGGTGGCATACAAGGACCTTAAATACAACCGTCTGTTCACCCGCACGCGAGGCTGGAACGGCGGCGACGGTGTGCTCACAGTGGGGCTGCCGGACGGAAGTGTGTTCTGGACATTCAACGACAGCTTCTACGGAAGGGTGAACGCTGACGACCGTTCGCGCGGTGACTGCAACTTCCCGCGCAACAGCGTGATGCTTCAGAAAGCCACAGACGGAGTGCTGGGAGAGACGGAGGACGACCTCATATGGCTTGCCGACTACGTCAACTGGACCGACCCGGCGGCGGCACGCTACTTCCACTGCCGCACACACCTGCGCCATCCGGACGGTGAGAAGACGCTCGACGAGATTCTTGCGGGCGACATCGACCAGGACCGCGTGTATTGGTCGGGCGACGGAACAATATATGACGGCAAGCTGCAGATGATGTGGATGGGAACGGCTTCGCAGGAACTGCGCGCCCTCGGCACAAGTCTCGCCACATACCGCCTCGACGGCACCATTCCCGAAGGCTACTATCTTGACGACATCCCCGACTATCTGCCCAAGAAAGGCAATTATCTTTACCGCGAGCTGGTGAAGCATCAGATAAACGACAACACCGTATCATACGGCTCAACGCTCTGTGAGGGCGACGACGGACACAACTATCTCTATGCCACCAACGGCTACGACGTGCTCGTGGCACGCACCGGGACGCACGACCTTTACAGCAAGTGGCAGTACTATGTGCGCCCCGAGGAGGGCGGAGACTTCGTATGGCAGGACGCATATCCTACCGACGAGGAGATGAAACGCTCGCAGATCATGGAGAACAACCATCAGTGCAGCATGCCGTGGGTGTTCAAGGACGGCGACTGGTACTACATGACGGCGCAGGGACCTTACTTCGCCCGTGAGGTGTACATCTACCGCAGCAAGACTCCTTACGGTCCGTTCGGCGAGAAGCGGCTGCTCTTTGTCCTCCCCGGTGAGCTCGACAAGCTTGGAGACACAGCCTATCACTGGCTCTACATGGTGAACCTCCATCCTGCGCTCTCGCGCGAGGGAGAGCTCGTGTTCTCCACCAACAGCGACCCGGACAATTTCTGGAAAAACTTCAACGACCCCGGCAGCGCCGACTATTACCGTCCGTTCTTCTATCGGGTGTTCAACTGGAAGAACCTCTTCGGTGATGACACCACGAGCGGAATAGGCGGAGTAAGCGTCACACCGGTCGTGAAAGACGGGCATTACTACAATCTGCAGGGCATCCGCGTAGACCGTCCAACACGCGGCATATACATACACAACGGCAGGAAGGTGGTCGTCAGATAATACATGCGAACCGATTTCATAAGATAACAACATAAACCACCATACTATGGAAGAGAACACCATACCTCAGGAGTTCAGCCGTTTCTATCTGAAGGATGTGACGTTCATGAACCTCATGCTGCGCCGCATATACAACGTTCTGATAGTGGCGAACCCTTACGATGCCTTCATGCTCGAGGACGACGGGCGTATAGAGGAGAAGATTTACAACGAGTATATGGAACTGGGACTGCGCTATCCGCCCACGTTCACGCAGGTGAGCACCACCGAGGAGGCTTATAAGGTGCTCCATACCATGAACATCGACCTCGTGATATGTATGCCGGGCAATGCCGACAACGACGCCTTCTCGGTGGCGCGCGACATAAAGGCAGTGTTCCCCGACATACATTGTGTGGTGCTCACACCGTTCTCCCACGGCATCACGAGGCGCATGCAGGACGAGGACCTTTCCATCTTCGACTACGTGTTCTGCTGGCTCGGAAACACAAACCTCATCCTGTCGATAATCAAACTCATCGAGGACAAGATGAATCTCGACCACGACATACGCGAGGGAGGGGTGCAGATGATACTCCTTGTTGAGGACGGCATACGCTATTACAGTTCCATCCTGCCTTATCTCTACAACTATGTGCTCATGCAGAGCAAGCGTTTCTCCACCGAGGCTCTCAACCGCCATGCCGCCACTCTGCGCATGCGGGGACGTCCGAAGGTGGTGCTCGCGAGGACATATGAGGAGGCTATGGAGCTGTACGACCGCTATTCGTCCAATGTCCTCGGTGTGATAAGCGACGTGCGGTTCCCCGTCGACGGTGAGAAAGACCCTGACGCGGGGCTGAAACTGCTGCGCCACATACGCTCGGAAGACGAGTATGTGCCGCTCATCATTGACAGCGCGGAGAGCGCCAACCGCGAAAAAGCGTTGGCGGAGGGCTTCAAGTTCGTTGACAAGACGTCAAAGACAGCAAGCATAGACCTTCGTCACATACTCGAGGAACACATGGGTTTCGGCGACTTTATATTCCGCGACCCTGCCACTCATGCCGAGATAATGCGCGTGCGCAGCCTGAAGGAACTGCAAGACAATATCTTCAAGATTCCATACGACTCCATGCTCTACCACATCTCGCGCAATCACATGAGCCGGTGGCTGTCGGCACGAGCCATATTCCCGGTGTCGGCGTTCCTGAAGAAAGTGACGTGGCACAAGCTGAAAAACGTTGATGCCCACCGCAGGATAATCTTCGACGCCATCGTGCAATACCGCCGTATGAAGAATCTTGGCGTTGTCGCCGTGTTCGACCGTATGAAGTTCGACTCCTATTCCCACTTCGCGCGCATAGGAGAGGGCTCGCTCGGAGGCAAGGGACGCGGTCTGGCGTTTCTCGACAACGTGGTGAAGACACACCCCGAATTCAACCGGTTCGCGGGCGTGGAGGTACGTATCCCGAAGACGGTGGTGCTCTGCACCGACATCTTCGACCAGTTTATGGAGCAGAACAACCTCTATCAGATAGCGTTGAGTGATGCTTCCGACGAGGATATTCTGCGCTATTTCCTGCGTGCGAAACTGCCTGAATCGCTCATCGACGACTTCTTTATATTCTTCGATGCGGTGAAGAGTCCAATCGCAATAAGGTCGAGCTCGCTCCTCGAGGACGCACACTACCAGCCCTTCGCAGGCATTTATTCCACGTACATGATACCGTATGTGGAGGACAAGTATGCCATGCTCGAGATGCTGGCATGCGCCATCAAGGGTGTCTATGCGTCTGTGTATTACCGTGACTCGAAGGCTTACATGACCGCCACGAGCAATGTCATCGACCAGGAAAAGATGGCTGTGATACTTCAGGAGGTGGTTGGCAAGCAGTACGACAACCGTTATTATCCCAACTTCAGCGGTGTGCTGCGCTCGCTCAACTACTATCCCATAGGCGACGAGAAGGCTGAGGACGGAATTGCCTCGCTCGCGCTGGGACTCGGAAAATACATCGTGGACGGCGGACAGACGCTGCGCGTGTCGCCCTATCATCCCAATCAGGTGTTGCAGACGAGCGAGATGGAGACGGCGTTGCGCGAGACACAGACCCAGTTCTACGCTCTCGACACCGCGCATGTGGGCAACGACTTCAAGGTGGACGACGGTTTCAATATTCTGAAACTGAAGGTGAAGGAGGCTGACAAAGACAAGTCGCTCAGCTTCATAGCGTCGACCTACGACCCTTACGACCAGGTGATACGCGACGGTATATACGACGGCGGACGTAAGATAATATCGTTCTGCGGTGTGCTTCAGCAGGGAGTGTTCCCTTTGCCGGAGCTTCTGCAGATGTCGATGAAGTATGGTGCGGAGAGCATGAAGCGTCCGGTGGAGATCGAGTTCGCGTGCAACATCAACGACGACCGCACGGGCGAGTTCTATCTTTTGCAGATAAGGCCCATCGTCGACGCCAAGCAGGTGCTCGACGAAGACCTCTCCGGCATACCTGACGACAGATGCCTGCTGCGCTCTTCCAACTCTTTGGGACACGGCATAAGCGAGGACGTGGTGGACGTTGTGTATGTCAAGACAGACGATAATTTCACAGCCATGAACAATCCTGCTGTCGCCGACGATGTGGAACGCATCAACCGGAAGTTTCTTGCGGACGGTCGCAACTACGTGCTTGTGGGTCCCGGACGGTGGGGATCGAGCGATTACTGGCTCGGCATACCCGTGAAGTGGCCGCACATCTGCGCCTCGCGGCTCATCGTGGAGGTGGCGTTGAAGAACTATAGGGTGGAACCGAGTCAGGGAACGCACTTCTTCCAGAATCTCACAAGCTTCGGAGTGGGTTACTTCACTGTCGATGGCAATGCCGGAAACGGTCTTTTCCGCAAGGACATTCTTGACGCCATGCCGGCTGTGGAAGAAACGCGCTACGTGCGGCACGTGCGTTTTGACGCCCCGCTGAAGATAATGATGGACGGCAAGAAGCAGTGTGGTGTCGTGTTGCTTCCTTAATGTAACGGATTGATTCAATATCTATACATTATCTTACGATATGTTTGATATATGTCAATAAAATAATTATATTGCAATAATTATGACGCTTTTGTTTTACTGAAAAGGCATCGGGCGTTATATTTGCAGTGTTTTTCATGGTATTAGATTTAAGTTTAACAAAGACAGGGGACTCGGCGGAGTCCCTTCTTTGTTTTTGTTATGTATTACAGAAAGTATTTTTCTGCGTACTGAAACCGTACGGGATAACTTTCATAAAGGTTTGTTTATAATGTAGAATCAACATCTGTAAGGTTTTCCGGACGCGCAATCTCGACGGCATTCCGTTCACTCGTGACCTGCGGATATGCTTTGAGATGCTTTCGTGGGACCCTGGAACGGTGGACATCTCAGCCACTGTGTTCTGGTATGGCGACGCTCTCAGTGCCGCAACGTCCGCCATACCGTCCGACAAGGCGGGGAAAGAGCTTATACGATAATCAATTGTTAATAAGACGACGGATACCGTTTAAAAAATATAAAATATAAAAGAAATAAGACGAAATATTTGCATGTGTGACATTATATGCATATATTTGCAGCGTTTTTCATGGTATTAGATTTAAGGTTAACAAAGGTTTAGGGACTCAGCGGAGTCCTTTTTTTTTGCCCGTTGGGTCTGATGCCGCATACCTCCGACACAATTTCATACAGGAACAGTTCCTGACACACCGGACCGCTCATAGCATGCCGGCATCCGGAACACCGGTTTTTTTTACGCATTGTTGTATGAGGAGCAGCGCGTGACGCATCCTCGCATGCTGCAATTTTTATAAAACAGGCAGCGTCCCATCATACAAACAACCCGCTATTATGCATTGGCAATCCAAAGTAGAGACGCAAAATCTTGCGTCTCACAAGCAAGTCTGCGCAATAAAATGATGAGAATATATGCTTGTCTTTGCCGCAATTTTTCCTCGGGAGACGCAAAATTTTGCGTCTCTACAGGGCTGACGCCATCGTTGTTTTGCGTATGATACACCGTCATACTTACCGGTGCACTGTCCGGAGGTCCGTATGTGATGGCGCGCCATGTTAAAAAATCGGTTTTATTACTATTAAAACAAAAAGCCTGACGGTATGTTTCTTTTTATCCGTAATTTTGTCGCAACATGTCTGCGCGGGCATTCCGGGGGAGCGTTCCCCTTATGTTGTGAATGTAGCGGCATGCATGCAGACGCGTGTTACAGACATTGATACACATTGTTTTTCTGATTACAAATGGACAACCGTAAGGATTTTTACACTCGTCACCGCGACAGTCTGGCGGTGCGGACGGCAATGCTGAAACACCGCAACCGCGGTTTCATCTTGGGAGAAATCATATCGTTTATTGCCTTTATCGCTTTTCTGGCGGCATACACCGCCGTAGACAGCGGCATGTGGACGCTGGCTGCCGCGGCTGTGATGCTGATGCTATATGTGGTGATACGCCGTATGGACGTGATAAACTCGCGGCGCATAGAATGGCTTGAGGCTCTGCACGGTGTGCATGAACGCGAGCTGCGCTATCTGGCAGGCGACTACAAGTGCTTCGATGACGGCGCGCGGTATGCCGATCCGTCCCATCCCTTCACATTCGACATGGACGTGTTCGGGCGCGACTCGCTCTACAACCGTGTGTGCCGCACACTCACCACCGGCGGCAGCGACTGTCTGGCGCGCAGTCTTTCGGGCGATCCGTTCGACGGAAAGCCGATAAGCCGGCAGCTCATCGACGAACGTCGCGAGGCTATAGACGAGCTGGCTGCCATGCCTGACTGGCGTGTGCGCTTCCTCGCATCGGGTGCGGCTGGGCATATAGACACCGGTGCCATAGTGGCGTCGCTGCAGTCTGTGCGCGCGATGAACGTTCCGCGCACCGCTCTCTCCATGCCTGTCGTCATCCTGTCTGCCCTTTCCCTGACAGGTTTTTATGCGAGCATTCTGATGTCAGCGTTCGGCAGTCTGCCTTCCAACATCCCCGTGCTGTGGGGCGTGCTGCAGTTTTTCACGGTTCTGATGCTCTGCTCCGGTCCGCTCAGGAAGATAAGCCGCGAGGTGGGCAGTATGCATGAGCGCATGAGACATTACGTGAGCATAATACGCCAGACATACAGTCTGCGCGACGGCGGTGCGGTTGTGGATGGCGGCGATGCCTCCCCCTTGCGTTCGGCAGAGCTGCGGCGGATACTCGGAAGTCTCGACGGTGCGCCCGATTCTTTCCACGAGACGGAGCAGATATTGAAGGCTCTCGACCGCAGGGGCAACGTTCTCGGACTCATACTGTTTGATATGTTCATGCTGAGCGACTGGTTTCTTCTACGCCGTTTCCTCAAATGGCAGGAGCGTTATCTTGACCGTGTGGGGCAGTGGACGGCTGCCATGAGCCGTATGGATGCCCTTGTCTCGATGGCGACGTTCAGGTATAACGAACCGCAGGCGGGCAGCGCGGTCATCGATGAAGGCGACGGTGTGGTGTATGAGGCACGCGCGCTGTGGCATCCTTTCCTCGGAAACAAGGCTGTGAGAAACGATTTCAGCATTCTGAACGGCAACTACTACATCGTGACAGGAGCCAACATGGCAGGCAAGAGCACCTTCCTGCGCTCGCTCGGCATCAACTACATACTTGCGATGAACGGCATGCCGGTGTTCGCCGGAAGCCTGCGTGTGTCGGTGTTCGCGCTGTTCACGAGCATGCGCACCACCGACGACCTCACCCGGGGCATAAGTTATTTCAACGCGGAACTGCTGCGTCTGCGACAGCTCATCGGCTTCTGTGAGGAGCATAAGAACACTCTCATAATACTCGACGAGATACTCAAGGGCACCAACTCGGCTGACAAGCTCAACGGCTCGCGCCTTTTCCTCGAGTATATATCGCTCCGCAACGTCACAGGAGTAATAGCCACGCACGACCTCGAGCTCTCGCGCATGGCTGACGGACACGCCGGACGCTTCCACAACTATTGCTTCGAGATAGAGCTGGGCACCGACGTGACCTACAGTTACAGGATAACGCCAGGCGTGGCACGCAACCAGAACGCCACGTTCCTGCTCAAGGAGCTGCTCGACGGGAAGTCTCCGCGACCATGATGCCATAGTTGCTTATACGCAACTATAAAATACAGAATGTTAAATCATATCGTGATTTTACGGTGATAAATTCCATGGCGCGGGAAGACGAAGCCGAAAATACAGTTTTTCAGTGCCTTTTTATATCCTTTTCATTATCAATGTCTTATCGTCATAATGCACGTTCTGTCAATGCCAAAACCGTTCTCCTGTCATGCCAAACGGTGCTTTTCGTGTCGCCAAACGGGCTTTCCTGTGCCGTGATACGGGCTTTATGATGGGGCGGAACAGACTCTCCTGTAATGCGAATGATGTTGTTTTGTGTGGTTGAAGTGCTGTTCGCACAATTCCGGAGATATCAAGTCATGCCGTGTGAGAGTTTTTCCGGGTATGTAATATCTGTTTCCTGTGTCCGGTGTAAAGTAATTTCGATGCTGTTTTTAAGTTAAAATTACAAAGGCGTCCGCCCTGTAGAGACGCAAAATCTTGCGTCTCCCGAGGAAGAAATGCGGCAATGGCAGATATGTATTCACATCGCTTTATTGCGCATGCTTGCGTCTTCCGAGTGAAAATTGCGGCAGTGGCAGGTATGTATTTACCACATTTTATTGCGCATGCTTGCTTGTGAGACGCAAGATTTTGCGTCTCTACTTTTGATTACCAATGCGTAATAATGCATTGTTTATATGTATGGGGCAGTGTCGGTCAGTCATTGACAGACTGTGGGGGAGCCTCTTGCGGACAGTCGCCGTGCGTGTCGCGGGTTCGCGCCCACTGCATGACGTTTGACGGGGGACGTCGGTTGAGCAGTTCGTTGCGCATGAAGTCCATGTAGGGAGCGGTGTGGGCGAAATACCTGCGGTAGGCTGAGCACATGTAGTTAAGCCCGGGCTCACCGTCGGATGTGGTGAGAAAGCGGTCCTTGGGACATCCTCCGTTGCACACCTTCAGCCATCCGCACTCGCGGCACTGACCCGGCAGCCCGGCTCTCTTTGCCTCGCCGAACTCCTGCTGGCGTCTGCCGTACATCATGGACGTGAGCGTCTCGGTGTGTATGTTGCCGAGTCTGTACTCCGGAAATACGAAATGGTCGCACGGATACACATCCCCGTTGAACTCCATCACAGCCGCGTGACCGCACGACTCAGCCATGGCGCACACACCGGGCTGCTGTCCTGCCCACAGGGCGAGCGTGGAGTCGAACAGCTGCACGAAGATTGTGCCCACGTCGTTGCGCACCCACTCGTCGAAAACAGAGCACACGAAGCTGCCGTACTGTTCCGCAGTGACTGAGAAAGGAGCCGTCTGTCCCTCCGCGCACCGGTCGGATGGGGATGCCAGGTGACGCCCGTCGGAGTGGGGGAGAAGCCGTTCGATGATGGGCGCGAACTGGATGTAGCGTGCGCCGATGTCCTTGAAGAAGCGGTAGAACTCGAGCGGATAGTCCGCGTTGAAGTCGTTCACCACAGCCATGGCGTTCCATTCCACCCCGTGCTTGTTGAGCAGCCGTATGCCGCGCATCACCTTGTCGAACGACGGTCCGCCTGTGCGTGTGCGCCGGTATTCGTCGTGAAACTCCTTCGGACCGTCTATGGAAATGCCTATGAGGAAGTTGTTGCGTCTGAAAAACTCGCACCACTCGTCGGTGAGAAGCGTGCCGTTGGTCTGCAGGCAGTTGTCTATGATGTGTCCACGCGCGTACTGACGCTGCAGGCGCAACGCTTTTTCGTAGAACGATATGGGGCGCATGAGCGGTTCGCCTCCGTGCCATGTGAAGAGCACTTGCGGTTGTGTCTGCGCCTCGATGTACTGTCTTGTGAACTTTTCGAGCAGTTCGTCGCTTATGGTCATGCGGCTTCCGGCACCGCACGAGCGGTACATGTCGCCTTTTTCTGTGTAATAACAGTAGTCGCAGTTGAGGTTGCAGAGCGAGCCCGCAGGCTTCAGCATGACATAGAGCGGGTGCGCGAAAGGTGCGTAAGTTGGCATATCTGGATAGTGTAATGTTGTTTGCAGGTCAATAATCTTTATCTTCTGCAAAGAGAATGAAAGGTGAGTGCAACAGCAAGTCGGGAAAACGTAGTTTTACCAGACTTGATACTGCCGAACCGCATCTTATCTTCTGCAAAGATATACATTTGATTCCACATTATCGCAATATATCTCCCACATTATTATAATAAGTCTTCCACAATGTTGGCTGATATGGAAAGATTGATTAATTTTGCACGAACAAAACTTCGGTTCGCATCTTTTACGGGCGGAATGATGATATACAGAAAACCGTATCCGCCCTTTCTGCTAACATAAAACCAAAATGATGAATGTCAGACATATTCTTCTTGTGACACTGATGTCGCTTGTGGCGATGGTGTCGGGCGCGGAGGAGAGAGACTCGCTGCGTATGTTGTGGATAGGCAACAGCTACACTTTCTTCAACGACCTGCCGTCTACGGTGCGCTCCATAGCCGCGTCGCAGGGCATGAGACTGAGCATCACGACGGTGGTGAAAGGCGGAGAGCATCTGTCGGGACACCTTCGCAATCCGCGCCTGCACGAGCTGCTGAAGCGCGGGGGATGGGACTACGTGGTGGTGCAGGAGTTCAGTGCCGGTCCGGCGGCAGACACCCGGACTGTGACACGCACCGTATATCCTTACGCGAAGACAATAGACAGTCTTGCCGTGAAATATTCGCCGGAGGCAAAGGTGGTGTTCTACATGACCTGGGGACATAAGTATGGCAACGTATACAAGAACGGTTACGCCCTCGACGACGACTATCAGACGATGCAGGAACGCCTGAAGACGTCCTATCTTGAGATGGCTCACGACAACGGAGCGTGGTGCGCGCCTGTCGGAATGGCATGGCAGACGGTGAGAAAGGAGCATCCCGAGTATGTGCTTTACGCCCCCGACTGTTTCCATCCGTCGCCTGTGGGCAGTTATCTGGCGGCAAACGTCATATTCACCACGATATGGCAACGCCCCTATCAGACCGGTGTCTGCTGCGGACTGCCGGAGGACCAGGCGGAGATATTGCAGCAGACGGCTCAGAAGACAGTGCTGGAGAACATGACATTGCTTAACATCAAGAACGGAGGAAAGAACTGAACAACAACATAAGACCCTCATGCCGGCGCGTGCTTCGGACAGGATGGCACCTCCGGCAACGGTCGGCAAAACACAGAAATGGAAAAAAAGAAGACATCATTGAGCGACAGACGCTATCTTGTGCCGTTTGTGCTGATCACCTCACTGTTCTTCATGTGGGGATTTGCGAGAGCCATTCTCGACGTGTTGAACAAACATTTCCAGAACGAGCTTGACATAAACATCGCGCAGTCCGCGCTGATTCAGGTCATGACTTATCTCGGATATTTCATCATGGCTATACCTGCCGGACTGTTCATCAACCGTTACGGCTACCGTAAGGGAGTGATAGCCGGACTCATCCTGTTCGCCCTCGGCTCGCTGCTCTTCATACCGTGCTCGGCTGCGGGGACGTTCTACGCCTTTCTTGCCGCGCTGTTTGTGATAGGATGCGGTCTGGTGTTTCTTGAGACATCGGCAAACCCGTATGTCACGGAGCTTGGTCCGAAGGAGACGGCAACGAGCCGTCTGAACTTCTCTCAGTCGTTCAACGGACTCGGATGCATGGCGGCGACGTTCGGGGTGGGCTCGTTCCTCTTCGGCGTGGGAGGCGCGGAGGGCGGCGTGGCTGTGCCTTACACCGTGATGGGAGTGGTGGTGCTGCTCATAGCGGTGGCTTTCTCAAGAGTGAGACTGCCCGAGATAAGCCATGAGGACGACGGCTCTGCGGCTGACGGGAAAGGCAATATCGCGAGGCTGTGGAAGAACGGCATGTTCGTGTTCGGGCTGTCGGCGTTGCTCGCCTATGAGGTGGCTGAGATATCGATAAACAGCTATTTCATCAACTTCGTCACCGGTCAGGGATGGATGAGCGACCATGGCGCGTCGATGGTGATAACGGGTGCGCTTGCCGTTTTCATGATAGGACGCTTCGTCGGGAGCTGGATAATGCGGCGCGTGGCGGCGGAGAAGATGCTCTTCTGGTGTGCTGTGGGCACTGTGGCGTGCATGCTGACGGTGCTGGGCAATTTCGGCAGGGTGTCGCTTGTGGCTCTGATGTGCAACTATATGTTTGAGGCTATAATGTTCCCGACAATCTTCTCGCTCACCCTGCGGGGGCTCGGCGGACTCACGAAGAGCGCGTCTTCCATACTCATGATGACTCCGGTTGGTGGCTGTGCGTTCCTTCTCATGGGACTTGTGGCTGACAGTGTGAACAACATCGTGCCGTTTGTCATTCCTTTGGCAGGCTTTGCGGTGGTGCTGGCTTATGCCTTCAGGCTTGTCGCAGGGAGGCGCAGCCGCTGAAGAACCGGCGCGATGGCGCGGTGACGAATATCATAAAACAATACGGGCAAGGGGAATGCTGTCAGCGGTGTTCCCCTTGCCCGTGTCTCTTACGGCAGTAATCATACAGTCTGGGTGCCTTTCTTTATTTCCTTTTCAATCTTGTTGTCGCCCCACATCAGGGTGAGTCTGAACGGAGTGTTGGTGGTGACGGTCACCTTCGGCTTCTCTCCGGCTGAGCCCCGGCGTGCCACCTTGAACGATATAAGTCCGTCGGCACCGTACGGGTAGCGGTCTATGCCGTATCCGTCGGTAAGGTTCACATCGAGCGTTATGTTGTTTTCCTGCACGTTGGCGCGTATTCCGAAGATGTATTCAATGAGCTCTGCGATAGGCGGCAGTCCCGTCCAGCCCACGAAGTCCTTCCGTGCCATGAATCCGGGTTCGGCTTTCTCCGGTGCGTAATACTCCCAGAAGGTGCCTGTCTTCTCATATACTTTCAGCACGTTGTTATAATGGTTCATTGTGATGTCGTGCGCCAGACGGCGGTATCCTTTGTCGGTAAGTCCGGAGATGACCATATAGTTTGTGCCGGGCCACACTCCGCCGGTCCAGTATCTGCCGTTTGCCTTGTATTTGGGATGGTCTGCCGCGAGTGACGCAACGCGGTGGGGACGGTTGAACTTTGTGGTGTCCTCGAGATGGCTCACCAGCGCGTCGAGCCTGTCTTTGGGCAGAACGTCGGTGTGCAGTGCCCAGTAGGCGTATATGCCTTGCGTAGTGCTGAGGCTGTTGTCGGCATACTGGTCGTATAGGAAAGCGTCTTTCTCGCTCCACATATTATTGTTTATGTATTCGGACAGCTTCTTTATGTCGTCCTCAAACTCCTCTATCTCCTGCCAGCGTTCCAGATAGAAGCCCATTTTAAGCAGTATGTCGGCAACCATTATCTGCTGGAGGCATGCGTCGAGCCATATCATGTGGCCGTTGCTGTATATGGTGTTGTAGCCTTCGGGCACCCGTGGCATGTTGTCCATGCCCGTTCCCCAGCCGCTGCTCCAGTAGGTGCCGTTGCGCCATGTGCGGTTGAGCTTCAGCCATTTGTAGTATGCCGCAAGCACGGGAAACACCTTGTTGAGCCTGTTGTCGTCACCGAACTGAGTGTAGTATTTCCATTCCGACCACGGCAGAAGGTTGGGACCGGTGCTCGTGGGGTCGTATCGGCTGAAGCAGTCGGAGCCGTCTGCGCGTATCTCGCGGCATATGAAACCGTCAGGATGCTGCTTTGCGTAGAAGTTGTCGAGTGTCTTCTGGAAAGGGAAGAAGTTGCGTCCGTAGCGGCAGAACATCGTTATGAAGGCGTCGTCCCACATGAATATGTTGCCGTTGTAGGCAGGCGCGATGTAGCTTGTGACGAATCCTGAGTCGTCAAGCGGCTGGCATATGTTCTTTATTCCTATCTGCCATGCCTTCCAGTACATCTCTATCTCCTTCTCGTGGCCTTCCCAGTAAGGTGCGGGAAGCACTTTTCGTGCCTTCTCGAAAGAGCCCGGCACGGTCTTTTCCACCTTTGCCGTACGGAAAGTATTCTCTGCCACGAGAGTCTGCATGACGTAAGTGTTCTTGTATGGAAGCTTGTACAGCGGTGAGCCGGACGGAATGAGGTTCTGCGCTCCGGCTGTTGTTGCAAGTGCGGCAAGCATGACTGCCGTTATTGTTTTTATTCTCATGATGTGTATTTGAGTTGTGTGGTGAGTGTTTCTTTAGTCTTGCGTGACGGCGGAAGAGCCGTTCCCGCATCCGGACCGCCGCCTTATCGGCGTTCCATAAGGCTCTTTATCTTCCAGAAAATGTCAGTGTTCTCCATTATGCCCGTGAAGTTTTCCGAGCCCGGACCGAACGCATAGACCGGCACCATCACGCCTGAGTGGCTTCCGGTGGAGAACCGGCATGTTATCTTTCCTTCTTCCTTGTCGCCGTCGATGAGCGTTAGTCCGCCCGTCTCGTGGTCGGCTGTCACTACGACAAGGGTCTCGCCGTCCTGCGCCGCCCACTTCATCACCTCGCCGACGGTGCGGTCGAAGTCGAGCGTTTCCTTCATCAGCATATCCAGTTGGTTGAAATGTCCGTAGTCGTCGAGCTGCGATCCTTCTATCATCATGAAGAATCCGTTAGCGTTCTGGTTCATGAGCGATATGCCTTTCAGCGCGGCCCGTGCGAGCAGATCGCCCCTTTCGTCGGGCAGGGGAGTGTCCACTTCGTAGGGAACAGCGAACACTTTGCCCTTCTTCCATGCAGAAAGGTCTTCCCATGAGCGCGATATGTGGTAGCCGTTCTGTCTCAGTTCTTCGAAGATGTCGCGTCCGTCCTTGCGCTTTTTGAAGTATTTCGCTCCGCCGCCGAACGCATAGTCTATGCCACAGTCAACGTAGTCGGCTGTTATCTCCTGCTCGTTGTCGCGGTCGGAGTTGTGGCAGCAGAAGTCGGCGGGTGTGGCGTCCCACAGCCGGCATGTGACAGCTATGCCAGCATCCTTGCCGAGTGATTTTGCCACATCGCACAGCGTGGTCAGCGGTTTGCCGTCCGGATCCACTCCCACAGCGTGGTATCTGGTCTTGTGTCCGGTGGCTAATGCAGTGCCTCCGGCACCGGAGTCGGTGATGAGACGGTCGGTGCAGTAGGTCTTGGACAGCCCTGTGAATTGCGCGTTTTCCAGCCACAGCCGCCCGTGATTTGCCGTCCATGCCGAGTAGACGTGCATAAGGCTCATGCCGTCGCCTATCATCAGTATGACGTTCCTTACTTTCTTGCCTTGCGGAGGTGTTATCTTCTCCACCTCATACGGTTTCTCGCAGATGTATGTCTGCGGCTTGTCATTTTGTGCTGCTGCCGGTTTAAATGTCAGAACAAGTGCGCAGACCAGCAGGATACTTCTGATATTCATAGCGGATAAGTTTGTTGTCAGATTGTTTCAGTGCTCGCGTGTAGCATCCGATGGAAGAATGCGGGTGTCTTGTACGTTAGGAATGACACATACAAAATTACGAATTTTTTTGTTTACACGAATGGTTAGACTGCGTATAAATATGATTTCAGCCATTAAGAATGTAAAAAACACGGCGGCTGTACCTCGTTGGCACAGCCGCCGTCGCGTCTCCGCCGGTTTCCCGGAGAGAATGTCCTGTGTGTCGCGGACGTCAGTCTATCTCCTCGTCTGCCTCATAACCGCCCATCTCGCGTATTGCGTTCTTCAGCATGGTGTACTGCTGATAGAGGTTGTTCACAGCCTCCTCGCCTTTTGTGAAGTCGTGCATCGGACTCTTGAGGAAGAAACTCAGGAATCGCTGTATGCCGTAGCGACCAGCCCGTGCCGCAAGGTCGCTGAGCAGACAGAGGTCGAGCAGCAGCGGCGCGGCGAGTATTGAGTCGCGGCAGAGGAAGTTTATCTTGATTTGCATGGGGTATCCCATCCATCCGAAAATGTCGATGTTGTCCCATCCTTCCTTGTTGTCGTTGCGTGGAGGATAGTAGTTTATGCGCACCTTATGATAATAGTCAGTGTACAGGTCGGGCTGATCCTCCGGTTTCAGTATTGTCTCCAGAGTAGACAGTTTGCTCACTTCCTTCGTGTGGAAGTTAGCCGGTTCGTCGAGCACAAGACCGTCTCTGTTGCCGAGAATGTTTGTAGAGAACCATCCGCTCAGTCCGAGGCAGCGTGTGCCGATGATGGGTGCGAATCCGCTTTTCACCAGAGTCTGTCCGGTCTTGAAGTCCTTTCCCGCGATAGGCATCTTTGTCTTTTCCGCCATTTCCCACATAGCCGGAATGTCAACCGTGGTGTTCGGCGCTCCCATTATGAACGGCGCGCCCTCTGCCAGTGCCGCGTATGCATAGCACATCGACGGAGCCACGTGCTCGCGGTCGTCGTCCTTCATCGCCTTTTCGAGTGCCTCGAGTGTTCCGTGCACCTCTTCGCAGTAGGGAACATATATCTCTGTGGAAGCCGCCCATATCACAACGATGCGCGAGCATCCGTTTTTCTCCTTGAAGGAGCGTATGTCTTGGCGCAGAGCCTCGGTCATTTCCCATCGTGTGGCGCAGTCTTTCACGTTGTCGCCGTCCAGTCGTTTTGCGTAGTTCTTGTCAAAAGCAGCTTTCATCGGCACAATTTTCTCAAGCTCATCGCGTACGGGTTCGATGTCCTTTTCCTTAAGAACCTCGGCGTACATAGCCGCCTGGTAGGCGTTCTGGGGGTAAACATCCCATGTCCCGAACACAATGTCGTCAAGCGTTGCAAGCGGAACGATGTCGGCATAGTGCAGATATTTCTTCTCGTTGCCTTTACCTACGCGAATCTTGTCGTATTGTGTCATTGACCCAACGGGTTTTGTCAGTCCTTTGCGTGCCATGAGTACGCCTGTCATGAATGTTGTTGTCACGGCGCCGCATCCGACGACCATGATTCCGAGTTTCCCGTTTGCGGGTCTGATGTCTGTCTGTTTCATTATCTGTTATGTTTTTAATTATTTTTGGTTCTGACTGTTGTCAATGTGCGGTATAGGTATCCGGTGATGCCTGTAAGGTAATAATCCGCGACTTGCAAAGTTACGTATTTAAGATTTGATAACAGCTTTGTTTGTTCGTTTTTTTATCATTAATTAGTAAAAATGAACTACATTTTGATTTTGAAGTAAGGAAAAACAGTGATAAAATGTATACTTTGAGTATTGATTGCGGTGTTTTCGAGCACTCGATTACAGTAACAGTACGGCTCAGACCCCCATGTTCCGCCCGGTGTCCGTACACCTTTCTCATCATATCCGGTGCCCCGTTTCTCATCCTTCGGATATGCCGCCCGGTGCGTTTGCGGCAGGACGATTGCCTCCGTGCGTAAGGACGCCCCCGCGACATGCCGTATTCAGAATGCCTATTTGGGTTAAAAAACGTTGTATCACTTTGTGTTGCCAAATTAAAATACTAACTTTGCAATCGGTTATATGACATAAGACAACGTTTTAAATAAACTTTTACAATTATGGTAAACTATAAAGATTTAGGCTTGGTGAACACACGTGAGATGTTCAAGAAAGCCATTAATGGAGGTTATGCTATCCCTGCTTTCAACTTCAACAACATGGAGCAGTTGCAGGCAATCATCAAGGCGTCTTCTGAACTGAAGTCTCCGGTGATCCTTCAGGTTTCCAAAGGAGCGCGCAACTACGCCAACCAGACACTTCTGCGCTACATGGCACAGGGTGCTGTAGAATATGCAAAGGAACTCGGATGCAAGCATCCTGAAATCGTTCTCCACCTTGACCACGGTGACAGCTTCGAGCTTTGCAAGAGCTGTGTGGACATGGGCTTCTCTTCAGTGATGATAGACGGCTCCGCTCTTCCGTACGATGAGAACGTAGCTCTCACCAAGAAGGTTGTAGAATACGCACATCAGTTCGACGTCACAGTGGAAGGCGAGCTCGGCGTTCTTGCCGGAGTTGAGGATGAGGTTGTTGCAGAAGAGTCTCACTATACAAAGCCGGAAGAGGTTATCGACTTCGTTACAAAGACAGGAGTTGACTCACTTGCCATCTCCATAGGTACAAGCCACGGTGCTTATAAGTTCAAACCGGAGCAGTGCACACGCGACCCGAAGACAGGCCGTCTGGTTCCTCCTCCATTGGCATTCGACGTTCTCGACGCCATCATGGAGAAACTGCCGGGATTCCCAATCGTGCTCCACGGCTCTTCTTCTGTTCCACAGGAGTATGTAGACATGATCAACCAGTATGGCGGCAAGCTGCCTGACGCAGTGGGCATACCTGAGGAACAGCTCCGCAAGGCAGCCGCAAGCGCAGTCTGCAAAATCAACATCGACTCAGACTCACGTCTTGCTTTCACAGCAGCTGTGCGTAAGGTGTTCGCTGAGAAACCGGGTGAGTTCGACCCGCGTAAGTACTGCGGACCGGCACGTGACCTCATGATTGAGCTCTATGAGCACAAAATCAAAGAGGTACTCGGTTCTGACGGCAAGCTGGCTCAGCTCGACTGATAATATGGCAGACACAATGTCATGACACAAACAGTCCTTTTGTCCATGCACATCCAAGGCATGACAAAAGGACTTTTTTATTTTCCTCATATCACGCCGCAGCCCTTATGCCGGCAGACCATCGCCTGAATGCGCGCCGGGTAAGATTTATTCATGTGCCGCCGGACAGCTTTTCATGAGCGTGACATATATATAATAAGGTGTGACATGGATTCATCCGCTTCTATGTACGTTTTGTTTAAAATAAGTGAAATGGCATGCTTACAATCGCTGTATCGTGAAACGATGTTAAGAATGATGTAATAATAATAGAAATAGAACGTTGGATTAATAGAACGTTGGATTAACAGACGGGCGGCATAAAAGCGCATGCCCTCTCCGTATTGCCGACAGTGGTGCGGGCTATGGTTCTGCGGAGAATGATACAGAGTAAACACGCTTTTGACGCATAAATCATAATGACACATACTATTGACAGCGACATCGCATCCTGCCGATAATAATGTCATGCAATACAGATAATAATAAGAGATACTATAAGAAACATAATAACACAGAGAAGAAAAGCATGAAAAGGATTATTGTGTCCGTGCTGGCGGTATTGATGTCGGTGCCGGCGATGATGGCGGACAACCATGAAATGAAGGCATTTGTGGACAAGCTTATGTCCAAGATGACAGTCAAGGAGAAGATAGGACAACTGAATCTTGTCGTTGCCGGAGACATCACAACCGGCAAGGCAGCCGATTCGGAAGTAGGAGGAGAGATAGCGGCAGGCAGTGTAGGAGGCGTCTTCAACATAAAGGGAGTGGACGGCATACGCGCCTTGCAGGAGGTGGCTGTGAAGAAAAGCCGTCTGGGAATACCGCTGCTTGTGGGCATGGACGTCATTCACGGATATGAGACCATATTCCCCATCCCTCTCGCACAGTCGTGCAGCTGGGACATGGAAGCCATAGAGAAGGGCGCGCGCATAGCTGCCAAGGAGGCGAGCGCGGACGGAATAAACTGGACTTTCAGCCCGATGGTGGACATCTGCGTGGACGCGCGGTGGGGCCGTGTGGCTGAAGGCGGAGGCGAGGATCCGTTTCTCGGCTCGCGCATAGCCGAGGCAATGGTGCGCGGTTATCAGGGAGACTACTCGCAGAACAGCAACATCATGGCATGCCTGAAACACTTCGCGCTGTATGGCGGAGCCGAGGCTGGACGCGACTACAACACAGTGGACATGAGCCGCGTGCGCATGTTCAACCAGTATTTGCCACCTTACAAGGCGGCTGTTGATGCCGGTGTGAGCAGCGTCATGTCGTCGTTCAACATCGTGGACGGCGTTCCGGCGACGGGAAACAGATGGCTTCTCACCGAACTGCTGCGCGACACGTGGCACTTCGGCGGGCTCGTGGCTTCAGACTACGGCTCCATTGGAGAGATGATGACCCACGGGCTGGGCGACCTTCCTTCGGTTTCGGCACAGGCACTGAAGGCTGGGACAGACATGGACATGTGTACGCGCGGATTCGTGCAGACGCTCGAGAAGTCGCTGGAAGAGGGACGTGTGAGCATGAGCGACATAGACAACGCATGCCGCCGGGTGCTTGAGGCGAAATACATACTCGGACTGTTTGACGACCCTTACAAGTTCTGTGACGGCAAACGGCGCAAGAAAGACATCTTCACAGAGGAGAACCGCAGAGCCGCACGCGACATGGCGGCAGAGACATTCGTGCTGCTGAAGAACGACAACAACCTGCTGCCGCTCGAGAAGAAGGGAAAGATAGCGCTTATAGGTCCGCTCGCCGACACGCGCGCCAACATGGCTGGAACGTGGTGTGTGGCATATACGCCGGACAGATATTCCACTCTCAAGGAAGGACTCGAGCGTGCCGTGGCAGGCAAGGCGGAGATTCTTTATGCCCAGGGATGCAACCTCACTGCCGACGCACAGATGCAGAAGGACGCCGAGTTCGGCAGGACAATAAAGCGCGGCGACGACAACGCCATGAGGGCTGAGGCTCTGAGAGTGGCGCGCGACGCCGACGTGATAGTGTGTGCCATGGGAGAGAGCTCGGAGATGAGCGGTGAGTCGTCGAGCCGTTCAGACCTCACCCTGCCCGACATACAGATGTCCCTGCTCAAGGAACTTGTGGCTACGGGCAAGCCCGTGGTGCTTCTCAACTTTTCGGGACGCCCCACTGTGATGACATGGGAGAGCAGGCACGTGCCTGCCATAATGAATGTGTGGTTCGGAGGAAGCGAGGCTGCCGACGCCATTGCCGACGTGCTGTTCGGCGACAAGGTGCCGTCGGGCAAGCTCACCATGACCATGCCGGCTGCGACAGGACAGGTGCCGATATACTACAACCACCTTCCCACAGGACGCCCCGTGCCTGACGGGGCGAAGGACTACCGCAAGTATCAGAGCAACTATCTCGATGTGCGCAACGACCCGCTCTATCCGTTCGGCTACGGACTGAGCTACACCACCTTCGCCTACAGCGACCTGACTCTGAGCAAGGGCACTCTCGCTCCCGGAGGAAGTGTGAGGGCGACAGTCACCGTGACCAACACCGGCAGCCGCGACGGCTTCGAGGTGGTGCAGATGTACATACACGACCGCGCGGCACGCATATCGCGACCTGTTAAGGAGCTCAAAGGCTTCAGCCGCATACATCTTGCCGCCGGAGAGAGCAAGGACGTGTCGTTCGACATAACTCCCGAGCTTCTGAAGTATTATGACAGCAGCCTGCGCTACGGCATAGACCCGGGAGAGGTCGAGATAATGGTTGGACCGGACAGCCGCAACCTGAAGAAGGCTGTGCTAAACGTGGAATAGGCATTCAACTTACACTTGCATCCGGACCGTACGGCGTGAGTCTGCATGACGCTTGCGCCGCGCGGTCCGGTTTTTATTTGCCCCGTGTATGGTCCGGATGTTTGCTCACGCACGGATGAGGGCACTTTACGGAACTGTATAAATATGCGGTCTGACAGTAAAAAATATTGACAAAGGAAAATGACAAAATAGAAATGACAGAACGCCGGAAAACGTTCCGCGACATGCTTCCGTCCATACGGAAGAGCCTTTTCGGGCATTATATGTCCACGTGAAGTCTGTTTTATGATACGGAAAAAGCCGTTCCGCAACGCGAAACGGCTTTTATTGATGTGTGATACAGGCATTATGAGTGTGCCAAAAAGGCTTTTCCGCAGTGCCGAAGAGGCTTTCCGGCAGCGCGGAAAAATGCTTCTTACGGGCGTGTCGGGCGTAAGCCGCTGACTGCCAGCGTGATGGGCAGACTGCCTGAAACTCGCGTATTTGCGCCCGGATGTGCCGTCACGCGCAAATACGCGGTTCTCGCGGAGTTGCCGTGTATATTTATGCATGCGTCAGACAGTGTTTTCCGTATATTCATGCAATAAGTCTGTGTGACGCGCATGAGGCAGTGACACGGGCGTGAGGCGTCAGAGCCGTGTGTAAGGAATGAGGCACGCGCGCCCCGCCTTACAGTGTATGGGCGTCAGTCGAGCGGTTCGGTGTGAAGGTTTGTTATGCCTCCTGTCGCCTTGTCGAGCACAATCTGCGATGTGAATTTCTTGCCGAAGAGCGAGCCGCTGAGCGTGTCGACGGTGCCGAACTGTGCCGCATACGTGCTGAACGAGCCTAAAGTGTTGGTGCCGTCGGTTATTCTTATCTTTATCTTTCCCGGTATGTTCACCCCGATAATCATGTCGTCCTTCTGCTTCTTCAGCTTCTCGTCAATCACGGGAGCCTCCGCCGGGGTCTGCATATCCTCTGTCACGGCATAGAACGGAGCACCCGAGAGGTCGTCGGCAGAGGTGAGTCCGAAGTGTCTTGAGAAGCGGAAGACCGTCTGCCTGGCGTTTTCCTTGTCGGGAACGAACGACACTACGGTCTCGGTGGTGTCGGTGACGGTGGTTCCCTCGAACACCTGCATGAGCGCGTTCTCCTGGGTCTGGAGCTGCGCGAGCATTATCTTGAGCTGCTCTCCGTCTTTCGGCATGAACTCGGCTTCGCCCCGTGACAGCTGGTTGCGGCTGTCGCGGATGTCGTATATCTCCTGTGCCACCATCTGCGCCATCTTCGGCAGGTTGGTAGACGAGAGTATGTCCTGGCTCATGTAGTCGTTGGGCGAGGGCAGGGCGGGTCGCGGTGCCGGTGTGAAACGTTGCTGCCGCTGTTCGTCGTTGCCCTTGGTGTTGATGGCTTTCAGCACACCGTTCCTGTCGCAGTCGATGCTCAGGATGCTGTGTTTCTTGTCCACCACAAGGCTGTATTGCTTGCTTTCGTCCGGCACTCCGTCCGTGGCGAATGTCATTCCTACTATTCTGTAGCTTACTTCCGGCTCTTTCTGTGCCTTTGTCTTGAAATACAGGTCGCAGAAGTCGGCAAGTCTTCCCGGGGTGTATGTGGTTTTCTCGATGAGCAGCGATATGCTCACTTCGGTCTTCGGCAGGAAGTATGTGAAGTTGCCGTTGTCTTTCTGCGCGCAGGCAGTGCCTGCGGCAGCTGCCATCATTAGGGTTGACAGTATCTTTCTCATCATTGTCTATCGTCGGTTAGTTGTTTGAATGCGTGTGGAATGTGTCTTATTATGTCGCTCGCCATGAGGCTTTCCTCGCCTGTCTGCCGTGCCGCGATGTCGCCTGCGAGTCCGTGCAGATACATGGCGGTGAGGCACGCGCGTGCGCTTTCATACCCTCTTGCCAGCAGTCCTGCTATTATTCCTGTGAGCACATCGCCGCTTCCGGCTGTCGCCATGCCCGCGTTGCCTGTGGTGTTGAACGTCACGCTGCCGTCTGGCGCGCACAGTGCGGAGTGGTGACCCTTGAGAATGATGTGAGCCTGAAGGCGTTGCGCCATGTCGCATGCCGCTTCGAGCCGTTCGTATCCGCTCTGTGATGCGTTGCCGCACAGGCGGTCCATCTCTCCTGGGTGGGGCGTAAGGATGAGTCCTGCGGGCAGGTGCTGCATCCATGTGCGGTGGGCTGCTATGATGTTGAGCGCGTCGGCGTCGAGCACTATGGGGCATGCCGTGCGTCTGAGCTGTGCCATGAGCGCGACAGCCGTGTCCTCGTCGGTGCCCAGTCCCGGACCTATTGCCACGGCGTTGTATGCTTCGGTGTCTACGGCTTCGGTGAAGCACCTCCCGCTGCGGGTCTCTCTCATTATGGCTTCGGGTATTGCCGTCTGTATGATGGAGCGGTTGCAGTCGGGCGTAAGCACGGTGGTCTTGCCCGCTCCGGAGCGCATGCAGGCTTCCGCAGCAAGCACTGCGGCTCCCGCCATGCCGTAGCTTCCGGCTATGAGGAGTGCGTGCCCCATGGCGCCTTTGTGCGCGAAGGGGTCTCGTCTTATGATGTTTCCCTTTATGTCAGCCTCTTCTGCCGTGGTATACCGGCATGAAGCGTCTCTTATGAACTCTTCCGACAGTCCGATGTCGAGCACTTTCACCCGTCCGAGGAAAGGCTGTGTGTCAGCGAACATCATGGCGAGCTTCTTCTGATGCAGTGTCAGTGTGGTGTGTGCCCTGACGATGTTGGCTTGCACGTTGGCTGTGTTGTCCTCGGTCATGAGTCCTGACGGCACGTCGATGCTTATCACCGTGGCATGTGACTGGTTGATGTATTTCACGAGAGAGGCGAATCCTCCTGTGAGCGGACGGTTGAGTCCGGAGCCGAACAGTCCGTCTATGAGCAGCGTGCCCGAGTCGAGTCTCGGCGGGTCGAAGTCGGTTGTCACCTCCGTGAACTTCTTCATGAGACTGTGGGCGGTTAGCCGTCTGCGGTTTTCGGCGCAGTCTTCGGAAAGGCGGTTGCCTATGTTGAACAGCCATACGGCGACATCATATCCTCTGTCGAGCAGCATGCGTGCCACCGCGAGGGCGTCTCCTCCGTTGTTTCCCGGACCTGCAAACACTATGACATTCTTATCGGAGGGCCATTCATCCGTTATGGCGGCGGTGATGGCTTTGGCGGCACGCTCCATCAAGTCAACCGACTTGACCGGTTCGTGCTCTATTGTATATTTGTCGAGCTCATGAATCTGTGAGCCAGTAAATATCTTCATACGGGGCAAAGATACAAAATAAATTCGTGCCCGACAATAATTTGGTCTTTTTTTCGGGGCTTTGCCGGCATGCCGCCTTCCTGCGCCGGAAAGTCCGCGGAGAGCCTGCCGGAGGGCGAGGGGAACGTGAGAGGACTGGGGGATGTGCGGTGCGCGCCGCTGTAAAAATCCGAAATAAATGTAAAGAGCCTGCAACGTTCGGCATATTTTTTGTAAATTTGCGGGCAAATATAAATTAAACACCATGGACAGTACGGTAAGAATAAAGGACAAGACGTTCAGAACGTCCATACCGGAAGCTGAGATATTGAAGCGCGTCAAGGCTGTGGCAGACAAGATTAACGCCGACATGGCGGGGAAGAACCCTCTGTTGCTCGCAGTGCTGAACGGTTCGTTTGTATTTGCGGCTGACCTCATGAGAATGATAACAATACCGTGTGAGATTTCGTTTGTGAAACTGGCATCCTATCAGGGCACCACCTCTACCGGGCGGATAAAGGAAGTGATAGGCATAAACGAAGACCTGACAGGGCGCACAGTGATAATAGTGGAGGACATCGTGGAGACCGGACTGACGGTGAAACGCATGATAGAGTCGCTCGGGACGCGCAATCCCGAGTCCATACACATATGCACGCTGCTGCTCAAGCCGGAGCGTCTGAAAGTGCCGCTCGTTGTGGATTATGTGGCGATGAAGATACCCAACGACTTCATTCTGGGCTACGGGCTCGACTACGACCAGCAGGGACGCAACCTGCGCGACATATATACGCTTGTGGAGGAATAACCTGATGCGGACGTGTCCGGGCATCGTGTGATGGCTGGAGCGCGCTACGCATGTATACATATAATTTCAATCAAAACATAAAGATGAAGAATATCGTGATTTTCGGTGCCCCGGGTTCAGGCAAGGGCACACAGAGTGACCTGATGATCAAGAAGTATGGATTCAACCATATTTCTACCGGTGACGTGCTGCGCAATGAGATAAAGAACGGCACGGAGCTGGGCAAGACAGCCAAGGGATATATTGACAACGGACAGCTCATACCCGACGCGCTGATGATAGACATTCTCGCAAGTGTCTATGACAGCTTCGGCAAGGAGCATAAGGGTGTCATCTTCGACGGATTCCCGCGCACCATACCGCAGGCTGAGGCTCTCAAGACAATGCTTGCCGAACGCGGACACAACGTGGCTGCGATGATAGAGCTCGACGTTCCGGAGGACAAGCTGATGGAAAGGCTGATAAAGCGCGGACAGGAGTCGGGTCGTACGGACGACAACGAGGAGACAATAAACAAGCGTCTGAAGGTGTATTCCACACAGACGGCACCGCTCATAGAGTGGTATAAGAGCGAAGGGCTGCATCATCACATCAACGGATATGGTGAGCTCGACCGCATCTTCGCTGACATATGCGCTGTTATCGACAATATCTGACAAGAACACCAACACACTGAAAACAAGATATGGCAGAATCCAACTTTGTAGATTACGTGAAGATATATTGCCGCTCGGGAAAGGGCGGACGCGGCTCCATGCACCTGCGGCACATCAAATATCAGCCCAACGGCGGTCCCGACGGAGGCGACGGCGGACGGGGAGGAAACATATACCTGCGCGGCAACCACAATTACTGGACTCTGCTGCATCTTAAATATCAGCGTCACGTGTTTGCCGAACACGGTGGAAACGGCGGCAGGGACAAGTGTCACGGCAAGGACGGAAAGGATGTTTATATTGACGTTCCGTGCGGAACGGTGGTGTATAACGCCGAGACGGGAAAGTATGTGTGCGACGTCACCTATCACGGACAGGAGGTGCTGCTGCTCAAGGGAGGACGCGGTGGACTGGGCAATTTCCAGTTCCGCAGTGCCACCAACCAGACTCCGCGATTCGCGCAGCCCGGTGAGCCGATGGAGGAAATGACCATCATACTCGAGCTGAAGCTGCTTGCGGATGTGGGACTCGTGGGATTTCCCAACGCGGGAAAGTCGACGCTGCTCTCTTCTCTGTCGAGCGCGCGACCGAAGATAGCCAACTATCCGTTCACAACGCTCGAGCCGTCGCTCGGCATTGTGGGCTATCATGACAGGCAGTCGTTCGTCATGGCGGACATTCCGGGAATAATAGAAGGTGCGAGCGAGGGCAAAGGACTCGGTCTGAGATTTCTCCGTCACATCGAGCGCAACTCGCTTCTGCTGTTCATGGTGCCCGGAGACACAGACGACATAAAGCGCGAATATGAGATACTTCTCAACGAGCTGAGACAATTCAATCCTGACATGCTCGACAAACACCGCGTGCTTGCCGTGACCAAATGCGACCTTCTGGACGATGAGCTCATAGATATGCTGCGTGACACTTTGCCGGAGGATGTGCCCGTGGTGTTCATTTCGTCTGTAACAGGCATGGGACTCAACGAGCTGAAAGACGTGCTGTGGCGTGAGCTCAACAGCGAGAGCAACAAGCTGCAGGGCATCATAGCCGAGGACAATCTCGTACACCGTGACAAGGACATGAGCCGTTTCGCGGCGGAGATGCAGGCTGAGGGCGAGGATGAGATAATATATATTGACGAGGACGAGATAGAGGATCTCGACGATTTTGAGTACGACGAAGAGGATACGGATGATTGATCCGCCTGTCATAACGTATTATGACGTCGCAGATGAGGTCGTGGCGTTCAGCACAACACGCCACGGCGGATGTGGAAAGGGAGCCTATTCCGGTTTCAGTATAAACGCTTATTGCGGTGATGATGAGGACTGCGTGCGCCGCAACCGTGAGGCTTTGAGCGATGCGCTCGGTATAGACGGCAGTCACATTGTGATGCCTCATCAGACGCACGGTACTGAAACAAGGGTGATAGGACCCGAATTTCTTGAACTGGGCAGCCGCACCCGGCACATGGTGCTGGAAGGAGTGGATGCTCTGATGACCTCTGTGAGAGGTGTGTGCATAGGCGTATCCACTGCCGACTGCATACCGGTGCTTCTTTATGATGCGTACAATCATGCTGTGTGTGCCGTCCATGCCGGATGGCGGGGGACAGTGATGCGTATCGTACAGAAGGCAATTGTGGAGATGAACGCGGTATACGGTACTGACGCCTCACGCTTGAAGGCGGTTATAGGACCGGGCATATCGCTTGACAGTTTTGAGGTCGGCGAAGAGGTGTATGACAGATTCTGTGCTGCCGGTTTTGACATGCAGGGCATCAGTTGCAGGAAAGGGAAGTGGCATATAGACCTTCCCGGATGCAACCGCATGCAGATGGTGGAGTCGGGAGTCGATGACGGCAACATATATTCGTGCGGAATATGCACCTTCAAAAACGCTGACGACTACTTCTCGGCACGCAGACTCGGAACGGAGTCAGGCCGTATTTTCAATGCGATATACCTGCGTCAGTGACACGGCGCGGATATGTCTGAGCCGTCTCAGACGGCTTGTTTTCCTTTAAAAAACAGTGCGGGCGGATTCTACGGGCACATGTTCCAATACCGATGTCCGCAGTCTGTTTATCTTAAACTACAAACAATTTACTGACGATGAGTATACTAAGACAACTGTTTCTTCTGATATCATTTGTTGTTACGCTGACGGCAGCCGCTCCGGTGAAGCATAAGTTCACTGCGGCGGAGCAGCAGCAGATTAACATAGAGACGCCCGGACTGTTCAGCCGTTCGGATGCTTTCAGCGTGGATTTCTCTTCCGTGAAGGACAATGACTATTCTTTTCCGTTGCCGGTAGGCAAAGCCACGCTGCAGGACGACAATGTGTTGAGGATAGAGACGAAGGAAGGCGATGCGGTGAAAGCCATGTTCGACGGTGTGGTAAGGCTCTCGCGGCATCACGACGGAATGAGAAACGTCATCGTGGTGCGTCATCGCAACGGACTCGAGACCGTGTATGCGAACAATAAGAGCAACGTGGTGAAGGTCGGTCAGAAGGTGAAGGCGGGACATACAATAGCTTTTGTAGGCACCGGCGAGGGAAAGACGTTCTGCGACTTTTCCATTATGGTGAACGGATGCAGGATAAATCCGTCGACGATAATAAACATAAACAGTCACAGGTTGCGCAAACAGACATTGATGTGCAAGCGTAACGGCTCGTATGTTGACGTGACGTCTTCGTCAGGGGCAAATGTCCTGATGGCGGCGGAAAGCATGGATGACGACCCGTTCGAGACGGAATCGAAGTTTGAGCTCAACCTCTCCGACCTTGATGAGGGCAATTGGGCGTTCCCGTTGCCGGGTGCCAAGGTTATCAGTCCTTATGGCGGACGGCGCAGACATTCGGGTGTGGACCTGAAGACAAAGCCGAATGACGAGATTGTGGCGGCGTTCGACGGAGTAGTGACACGTTCCGGACCGTATTACGGATACGGCAACTGTATTGTGATAAAGCACGCATACGGATTTGAGACGCTTTACAGTCATCAGTCTGAAAACATGGTTAAGGTGGGTGACAAGGTAAAAGCCGGACAGGTGATAGGGCTTACCGGACGCACCGGTCGCGCCACAACGGAGCATCTGCATTTCGAGATTTCGTTCAGAGGAAAACGGCTCAATCCTACCGTTGTGTTCGATTGTGCCAACAGAACGCTTCAACAGGCGACGCTGACACTAAACAAGAGCGGCAAGGTAAGCTCACGCAAGAACTACTACGCGCAGGGAAAAAGTCCGTCATCACGCACATAGCGGATAGACTGCGCGGCGCGATGAGACAGGTAGGCATGTTCCGGAATAAGTTGAGGAATCACATGCCGCTATATATAAATAATGTGATGATACGAATATGGCTGCAATCTGAAGAGGTTGCAGCCATATTCGCTTATGAGTGTTTCGTCCAGAGCATGATGACATAAAGTGCAGACACGTCCGTGTTATTTCTTGTGTCTGTTAGCCCTCTGCTCCCGGTATTTGGCTTTCTGACGTGCAGAGCCGCTGCCGTGCGCACCGGTTATGTATTTCTTTTTCTTGGCTTTGGTCTTCACCTTGCCGTCTTCCTTGGGAGCGGTGCTCTTCTTTTTGAATACAAGTCCGCCTCCGCTTATTATATCATCAATCTCGTTGCTCATTCCGAAAAGTGTTTTCTGATCAATGATGGAACAGTCTCACACCTGTGAAAGCCATCGCGATGTCGTACTTGTCACAGGTCTCTATAACGTTGTCGTCGCGTACTGAGCCTCCAGCCTGGGCTATGTAGCGCACTCCGCTCTTGTGTGCGCGCTCGATGTTGTCACCGAACGGGAAGAACGCGTCGCTTCCGAGAGCCACGTCGGTGTTGCGTGCTATCCACTCTTTTTTCTCCTCTGCCGTGAGCACCTCTGGTTTTTCCTTGAAGAACTGCTGCCATGTGCCTTCACGCAGGACATCGTCGTGCTCGTCGCTGATGTACACATCAATGGTGTTGTCGCGGTCTGCGCGGCGTATACCGTCAATGAACGGCAGGTCCATTACTTTCGGATGCTGCCTCAGCCACCATATGTCGGCTTTGTTTCCGGCAAGGCGTGTGCAGTGTATACGGCTTTGCTGACCGGCTCCGATGCCTATTGCCTGTCCGTCTTTCACGTAGCACACTGAGTTGCTCTGTGTGTATTTGAGTGTGATGAGGCTTATGATGAGGTCGCGTTTTGCCTCGTCCGAGAATGTCTTGTTCTTTGTGGGGATGTTCGCAAAGAGCGCAGGGTCGTCGAGCTTTATCTCGTTCCGTCCCTGTTCGAATGTTATTCCGAACACCTGTTTGCGCTCTATCGGCTCGGGAACGTATTGAGGGTCTATGCTGATGACGTTGTATGTGCCTTTGCGTTTGCCTTTAAGTATCTCGAGAGCTTCCGGAGTATAGCCTGGCGCAATCACACCGTCGCTTACCTCTCGCTTGATTAGTGTCGCCGTAGCGGCGTCACATGTGTCGCTCAATGCCACGAAATCACCGTACGAGCTCATTCTGTCGGCTCCGCGCGCCCTTGCATATGCGCATGCGAGAGGTGAAAGTTCAATGTTCACATCGTCCACAAAATAAATCTTCTTAAGTGTGTCGCTCAGCGGCAGACCTATTGCCGCACCTGCCGGTGAGACGTGTTTGAACGACGCGGCGGCAGGTATGCCTGTTGCCTCTTTGAGTTCCTTAACTAACTGCCATGAGTTGAGCGCGTCGAGGAAGTTGATATATCCAGGTCGCCCGTTGAGCACTTCTATCGGCAGTTCGCCTTCAGTCATGAAGATGCGTGACGGTTTCTGGTTCGGATTGCATCCGTACTTTAGTGCTAATTCTTTCATATTGTGATATTGAGAATATAATCGTTTTCAGGCGACAAAATTACTATTTTTTCATGACATATGCAAATATGGGAAACGGCTGTCGCTGATGTAGTGCGGCATGTTTATTTTTCACACTTATTGTTTTGCGGAAACGTATGTTTGTATTACTTTTGCAGGCACAGAGCGGAGCACTTTTCCACTGTTTCAGAAGGGTACGGCTGCAATGGTTTATGCCACTGTAAGTCATGTATTACGTGACGTGGAATCAGGCTGGAACGTAAATGCGATGCTCTGGAATTTAAGCGTTGGTAATGTAGTATGGAAAGGAAGCATTGGGAATTGAGCATGTTGCTCAAGGCAGTTGAGAGAAAGTTTAACGACAATGCGCATAAGCCGGCTGTGCTGAAGAAAATAGCCGCACACATCAAAAGTGTCGAGAAACCGGGTAAAGAGACGCTCGACAGACTGTCGTTGCTTGCCGGATTTCAGGATTGGGAGAGTTTTAAAGCCGCTATCTACGGCTCGGCTGACGGACTGTCGAACTTTGAGGATGAAGACGCGGACACTGAGGGGAAACCTCACAACGCACCGGCAGGACATTGACGCCTTCACTCATAGGGTATTTAAGAATCAGGAACGACCGCTGCGTTTCCGCTTGTTGCGGAGCAACGCTTGCGCAGACTGCCGGACTCAGACGTTCTTTGAGTGTCCGGCAGGTTATAGTGCGGCATGCGTCTTTAATATTGCGTTCCGTCTGTAAGGGATGTTCCGGTGTGGTTTGCGTGTGAAATCTTAAGGCGTGGCATTCCGATTAAGACAGACAGATGTGATGTCTGCCGTTTGAGCCGTGGCAGAATGATGCGGCTGGATGTGGCATGTTTTGATGTATTGATGGCTGTTATGCGTGGAATTACAGTCACGAGCCGGTCATAAGACAGCAAAGACTGTGTTTTAAACACATTGCAGGCTCTTCATCCTTTTTCCGCACTTCTGCCGCCATATTGTCTCCCGCTTTTTCCTGATTCAGTCCGCCGCGCCTTCAATAAGGCGTCAATGAAAACATCCTGAGCACAGAACTGAATACGAATGAAGAGTGACGAGCGGTCCGGGACAATGTATAGAGCCATTAACGACAAAAGGTTTTGCGGCATGACTGCGGCAAAACCTTTTATTTCTTTTGCAAGAATGTAATCCCTGAAAGCGCGTATGCGCATTATTCGCCGGTGATGACCTTCTTCTCCTTGATACGTGCTTTCTTACCTGTAAGCTTGCGCAGATAGTAAAGTTTGGCGCGACGTACCTTACCATGTTTGTTCACCTCGATGCTGTCAATGTTCGGTGACTCAATCGGGAAAATACGCTCAACACCTACGGTGCCTGACATCTTGCGTACGGTGAAGCGTTTCTTGTCACCGTGACCGTTGATTTTGATTACGACACCACGATAGAGCTGAATACGCTCTTTGTTTCCCTCGATAATTTTGTAAGCGACAGTGATAGTGTCACCAGACTTGAATTCCGGGAACTTCTTGCCGGTTGCAAATGCTTCTTCAGCAACTTTAATTAAGTCCATTTCTTGATAATTAAATTTGTTTATCGCCCAACGCAACATGACCAGCGACTCTTCCGTTGTCAGCGGTTACGCCGAAAAGCGTTGCAAAGTTACTACAATAATTCAGAACGGACAAATTTATGCCTCTAAATTTGTTGTTAATCAGGTAAATAACGGGCGTTTTCAGTAAATACACCATGTGACCGTCATATTTCATGACAATGATATCCGCTCTGTTCCTTTTGTCGGGTCAGCAAATAAACATGAATAAGAAAATGAACGTTTGGCTTTGCATTATGCGATAGTTGCATTAACTTTGTAGCTTGAACATCCGGTGCTGAATGCGGAGGAGAAGGCTTTTGAGACCGCTGTATGGGCTGACCGGAAAATACACACATTATATGACAACAGACAATATGAAAAGAAAAACGCGCAGATGGGTGCTTGACTGCGGGCTGATGACAGCCATACTTATGTTTGCGGCATGCTCTTCAGGCATACAGCTGACGGGTGTGGAGCGCGGACGGATGCTGGTGGACAGCCGGTATGACACCGTGAGCGACAGTTCGGGCATGAGGTTCCTCTCACCGTACAAGGCAAAGGTGGACAGTTTGATGAGTCCTGTCGTAGGGCACGCGGCACACTACATGGAGGCGTCGCGACCTGAAAGCGACCTGTCCAACCTGCTTGCCGACATACTGATGTGGGGCAGCAGGGCATTCGGAGAGAAGCCCGACTTCGCCGTATATAATATGGGCGGCATACGTGCAGCCCTGTCGGAGGGGGCTGTGACGATAGGAAACGTGCTTGACGTGGCTCCGTTTGAGAACAAGATATGTTTCCTCACGCTCGACGGTGACAAGGTGGAGGAACTGTTCGAACAGATTGCCGCGTCGGGAGGAGAGGCTGTGAGCCATGGCGTGAGACTTGTAATAACGAAGGACGGAAAGCTGAGGTCGGCTCTCGTAGGAGGAAAAGGTATAGAAAAGGACAGACAGTACCGCATTGCCACACTCGACTATCTGGCACAGGGAAATGACGGACTTGAGGCGTTCAAGGACAAGACAGGAGTGGTGTCTCCTAAGAGTGAGGAGAACAACGTGAGGCATATCATAGAGAATTATTTCAGAGAGCAGGAGAAGAACGGGCGTCCGGTGGAAAGCAGGGTTGAGGGACGCATAGTTGTGGAATGAAACATCGGAGACATATGATAAGGAATATTATAATGAGCTGTGCGCTCATCGTGTCGTCAATGGCGACGAAGGCACAGACACAGATAGAGATACTGCACACCAACGACACGCACAGTTGTATACTGCCGTTGAGCAGAAACCTTGCCGACACGGTGGTGGCAGGACGCGGAGGATTCGTGAGACGCCTGGAGCTTGTGAACCGCGAGCGCAGTAAAGACCCCGAGTTGCTGCTGCTGGACAGCGGTGACTTCTCGCAGGGGTCGCCTTACTACACCCTTTTCCATGGTGATGTGGAGGTGGGGCTTATGAATCTTATGGGTTATGATGCGGTGACTATAGGCAACCATGAGTTCGACTTCGGACTGGAGAACATGGCGCGTCTCTTCAGAATGGCGAAGTTTCCGGTGGTGTGCTGCAACTATGACTTCACGTCAACACCGCTTGAAGGACTCGTGAAACCGTATGTCGTGATAGAGCGCAAGGGAGTGAGGATAGGCGTGTTCGGTGTGTGTCCCGAACTTGACGGGCTTGTTGACGAGAACAACTGTCGCGGAGTGAAATTCGAGAATCCGGAGAGTGCGGCAGCCAGAACGGTGAAGACACTGAGAGAGAAGGAGAAGTGCGACGTGGTGGTGTGCCTGTCTCATCTGGGATGGGATGACGACGGAGAGAAAGGCGACAGCAAGCTCATGTCTGAGACAAGTGGCATAGACATTGTGCTCGGAGGTCACTCGCATTCTTATTTTAAAGAACTGAAATATGTGAAGAATGCCGAAGGCAAGGAGATACCAAATGACCAGAACGGCAAACACGGAGTGTATGTGGGTCGGATAGTGCTCAGTTTTGACAAGTGATGTGCTGCTGCACTTGCAGTGAAAGCATGTGCCGGAGCATATATGGAAGGAAAGTCTCATCAGAAATGGTGGGACTTTTTTATTCCGAACCTCGTTTTGACTCCATATGTATTAGGTGCTGCTGTCATGCAGATTGGTTTCCGGTTATGTAGAAGATGTGACGGGATGTACCGGGAAAAGGCAGAATGCAAGATGATGTCGGCATTGCGGAAGAGGAAGGGATAGGTCGGCAATAAAGTAACAAAAAAGTTTTGACGGTCTGATGGACTATTCTGTTTTATTCCAAAACATTGCCAGTGAGTGCAATGAAAGCTTGCTTTGATATTGCCGGGCGCAGCCTGTTTTATTCAAAAACATTGCCAGTGAGTGCAATGAGAGCTTGCTTTCATATTGCCGAGCGCAGCCTGTTTTATTTAAAAACATACGGCATCAGGATGTTTAAAAGCTCGTATTGTGCTTACCGATACTGTCTCGCAAATGAAAATAACGCGGTATTATACGTTGGTAATCCAAAGTGGAGACGCAAAATCTTGCGTCTCACAAGCAAGTATGTGCAATGAAGCGAGGTGAATATATGTCTGTCGTAGTCGTGCCTCTTGCGTCTCACAAGCAATTATGCGCAATAAAGTGAGGTGAATATATGCCTGTCGTTGTCGAGCCTTTTGCACGGGAGACGCAAGATTTTGCGTCTCTACTGGGCTGACGCCACCATTGTTTAATGTAAAACAGGCTTGATTGACAATAGGATGGCAGGCTTTTGTCGTTATAGCCGCCACCGTTTGATACATGAAAATAACGCGGAATTATATGTGGATGATCCAAAGTAGAGACGCAAAATCTTGCGTCTCACAGGCAATTATGTGCAATAAAGCGAGGCGAGTAAATGCCCGTCGTTGTCGAGCCTCAAGCGTCTCACAAGCAAGTATGAGCGATAAAGTGAGGTGAATAAATGCCTGTCGTTGCCAAACCTTTTGCACGGGAGACGCAAGATTTTGCGTCTCTACTGGGCTGACGCCATCATTGTTTTAATATAAAAAGATGCTTTGACGGTCTGATGTCCGATTTTTGTTCGTGTATATGTGGATTGTGCGATGACTGAAGTGGAAAAGAAGGATTGCATTTGTTCGGAATCTGCCATTATGATTCATCCGTTTCCCGTGCTGCTTTAAGACATTGTTTATTCCTATTTAGTGCAATATGTGGCATTATGCGGCTACACCGGTAAAAAGCCAGTGAAAGAATGTCGGCGGTGGTGTGGCGGGATGGCATGGAGCTGGCAATAGTGTGTGAAATGATGAATATCGTTCCTATCGCATATTCCGGTCAGGATGATTATTCGAAATAGAAGCTGAGGACAATCATCTTCGTGTGTGCCTCCTTCACTGATTTGGCGAAGCGCAGCATGTTTCTGTCGCGCAGACGGTCGGCGTGAGTGGTGTCGAGGCTGTTGCCCAGTCCGTACATGAACTTCAGTTCGGGTCGCAGCTTGAAGAACGGCAGGTAGAAGTCGCAGCCGAATCCCACCTCAGCGCATATGTCGTAGCGTTTGAGGCGGATGTAGTCGGTGCTCTTGCCGCTGAGATTTATCATCGGGTTGACACCGGCTATGAGGTAAGGGCGGTGGTTGTTGAACCGAGGGGCGGCGAATATGAGGTCGAGTGCGGATGAGATGTACACCGACTTGAGATTCTGGTTCTGCTCTCTGGGCTTGCCTTCAGGGTCGAGGTCGGTCATGTCGCGGAACGTTATGTGGCGGTTGCCGAAGTAAAGCGTTGGAGCCACACGGAACTGGAAATAAGTGCTTATGCGGTATTCGCCCACCACACCCACGTTGAATCCCGTGTCCCAGCGGTCCTGGTCGGCAGTGACAAGAGTCTCTACGGTTGTGCCGTCCTCGTTTGTAATGATCTGCGGACCGGCGTTCAGCAGTTCGAGATCCTGCAAATGAGTGCCGACGACCACTCCGAAGTGGAACGGGCGGAGGTCTGTGTAAGGTCTGTTCTGCACCGTGCGCGTCTGCGATAAGGCATGTGACACACAGGCGAGAATCAATATCATCGTTGTCGCGAAACGTCTCATATATGTATTAATAACGCTGTTTGCGTTGGCTTATTGTATCACACCGGGTGAAGACAGTGTATAATTTAGTTAAAATAATATGACGAATGAGTGTATTCGGGATAAAAAATGTAACTTTGCACCGTACGCATCCGGTGTGTGCCGGCAGTGAGAATGTACAATAACATTATTAACATTATAAATTTATTTTAACTATGGCTTACGTAATTGGTGACGATTGTATCGCATGCGGTACATGTATTGACGAGTGCCCGGTTGGCGCAATCTCAGAGGGAGAAAAGTATTCTATCAATCCAGACATGTGCACTGAGTGCGGCACATGTGCTGATGTTTGTCCTTCTGAGGCTATCAGCCTTCCATAATAACGATTTTACTAAGAAGCGGGCTGTGCCTGACAGGTTGAGCACTTGTGCTCATTGCATTTGCCTGCATTGTTTAATCATGATTATTTTTTGCGGCTGCGCGTTTGCGCGGTCGCTTTTTTTGTTTTCGACATTGTGCTTATTGCTCTTCTGTATTTGGAACTGAAGTAATGTGGAAACATTCGTTTCTTTATTGATGATATATTGCGGAGCATCCGTAACAAGTGGAATATAGTATAGCGGAACAGGCATGACGGGTGGCTGAGGCGGCGGCAATATGGTGTAAGCGTATGATTGGCGTTCTGATGAGCGGGGCAGGTCAGTAGCATGACAATGTGGTTTTGTCGTCACATCTTTAACGTGAAATAAATCGCAGGCATTCGGTCGGCATTGTCGGGAGAGACGTGTGCTGGTCAGGAAGCGGTGGTGTGAGACGGACATGAGATAAATGCGGCGGGGTGGCGGGGTGTTATGTTTTATCCGGAATAGGAAGGAAGGCATCGTCATTAATTAGTGCGGACAGCATACGAAAGTTTTTCCGGTTTTGAAGGAGATGTAGGCTGACACAGCGGACAAAAGTGTGAAGAAGGATGACAGCGACGGTGAGGCAATGGGATGGAGAAGAGTCGGTCAAGTGAGAACGAGGCTGTGACACTGTGATTACCGCTTCTTGTTTATGTATAAATATACATTTTAGGGATTAAGAAAAAGTATTTTGACAATCGGAAAAAGAGAATCTGTGGAGTGTTCGTGGTTGGTTTGTCTGTCGGATGAATTGATTCGGAAGTATGGTTTGGTACATTCTGAATGTCTTCGTTACGCTTTTTATTCACTATATCAGCTTTTTTTGAGCATCAGAACAGGCTCTTTTGAGTCGTGAAACGGTACGTTCTGACAGACGGAAAAGCCTTTATCGCAGTATGGAAAAGGCTTTCTTGCAGTCGTGTTTTCTGATAATTGTGATGCATGTAATGTTATCCGGTTGATTGTCAGGACTTTATCGTATTGTCGGAATACTCGTGTATATGCGTGCATGTGGTTGTGTTGTTGCATATAACGTGCTCTCGCGAGGATGACTATGTATAATTATGCAGTCAGTAGACGGTTTTTCTTTATCCGGAATCTGGCATCAGACTTCAACCGGATGGCATGTTGCCGTCATGAATTTCGGCTTTCTTTATTCCGAGGATATGAGTGTTTGCATCGGGCAAAAAGACAGAATATGATTGCGGCAATGGTGTGGAAGACAGATAAGGATTGTACCGTCAATCGTGTATTTATCGTTAGTGTTATAATGTTTGATTTTAATTTTTAATCTCGAATATGATGTCAGACCGTCCGCACCGATTTTTCTCGTTTGACTGTCTGTCACATGTCTTTCTTCCGCACTGACGCGGGCATCCTGCCATGTATTTTCCCCCGTGTGTACATCCGCTTCTCAGCCAAGCCAGAAAGGCAGTCTGTATGACTGGAACTGTATATACGTATTGAGCATAACTGCGGATTAGGAATAACCACTCTCTCTACATTCATTTTTGTCCAACCTATGATGATTATGCTGTAAGGTTTGTGTTGATTGTCTGAACGTGCTTTTCCGATTTAAGTGAGTATTCTTCATGATACAAAAACAGTGCCAGTGAGAGCAGTGAAAGCTTGCTTTCATATTGCCGAGCGCAGCCTGTTTTGTGCTGAAAATATGTTGGCGTCATCCAAGTAAAGACACAAAATCTTGCGTCTCCCGAGGAATCATCATCGCAATGAAGGGCATATAATTACCTATATTCATGCGTCTTCTTGCTTGTGAGACGCAAGATTTTGCGTCTCTACTTTGTTTTGACCGTGTAAAATAGCGAGTTGTGTCATGTGTGAGACAGTGCAAATGTTCGCAATAAAAGCCTGCTTTCATGTTGCCTTGTACGGCTGTTTTGCATTAAAATAATGTTGGCACCAGCCAAGTAGAGACGCAAAATTTTGCGTCTCCAGAGTAAAGTCGCTACAACGACATACATATATTCGCACCGGTTCATTGCGCATCCTTGCTTGTGAGACGCAAGATTTTGCGTCTCTACTTTGGATTGCACACATATAATAGCGTTTTATTTCAAGTATGAAACAGTTCCAGTGAGCGCATTGTATACTCGTTTTCGGATTGTCGAGCGCAGTCTGTTTAATAAAAAAAACGCATGCGACAGGTAAGTGCCGCATGCGTGTGGTATATTGATAAATGATGTCTTACAGTTGCTCTGCCAGTCCGAGAGCCTGCTTTGCCATTGCGTTCTCCGGGTCGATTTCAAGAATCTTGTTCCAATACATTACAGAGTTTGCCTTATCCTTCTGAAGCAGGAAGTAGTAGCCCATGTAGCGGTATGATTCTATCAGACGCTCGTTGTCGGTCTCGTCCTTTGTCGGTTTTGCGTTGATAAGCTCAATGAGCTTCTCGTAGTGCGGTTTTGCAAGACCTGTTTTTGTCTCCGGGTCGAGAGCGTAGCCTATGTGCGCGCGCTGCAGTGTTGCGTAGTCGGCTACACTCGGCATATTTGTTGCCATCTCTCCATAGATGGAGTCAGCCTTTGCGTAGTATATCTTTTTCTTGTCTTCAGCTATAGTTGAGTCGGCTGCTTCTGACATATACATCGTTGCGAGTATGTTTATGTCGTTGGCAGTCTTCTGCTTCAGATTGTCAAGATACTTCTCGTAAGTGCTTATGGCGTTTGTGTAGTCGCCCTTTTTCTTATACGCCTCGGCTATGTTCTTCATAGCGTCGTTCTTGTCAGCCTCGTTGTCCTTGTTGTTTTCGATGGACTTCTGGAACATGGCGATGGCATCGTCGTAGTTGCCTTTGCCCAAGTGAGCGTAACCGTAGTAGAGATAGTCGCTTTCGGTTATTTTTGTCTCATCCGACTCATTGAACAGTTTGTGGGCATACTGCAGTGCCTCGTCGTAACGCTTGAGGTTTGTAAGGTCGAAGAACGATATACGGTTGAGGGCGGGATTGCGCGGGAACTTATTGTTTCCGAACTGCGAAATCTCCAGACTCTTTTCAAATTCGCCTTTAAGGAAGTAGGAGAGTGCAAAGTCCACCAGCTGGTAGTCTTCCATCTGAGACTTGTCCACCTGTGTGTAGTATTGTATTGCCTTGTCCAGATCACCGGACTTGCTGAATATCTCAGCGGAGATGAGAGCGATGGGATAGTCGGGTATCTGCTTTTTCATCTCTTCCAGTTTGGCAACGGCTGCGCTCGGGTTAGCCTTGCTGTTCACTTGTGCGTAGCGGCGGTAACCGTTGGGGTTTTTAGGGTCGAAATAGATAGCCTGCTCGAAAAGAGCTGATGCTGCACCACCGTTGTCGTTGATAACCTGGATGTCACCAGCCAGTACGTAAGCGTCGCCATAGTTCTTATCGCGCTTGATAGCCATGTCGGCATACTTCTGGGCGTTCTCTGTGTCTTTAATGTCGAGGTATGCCCGTCCGACGGCAACTATCACGTCCGGCTCTTTCTTATACTCCTTGAAAAGATCCTTTACCTGATCCTCTTTGTCGGGAGCGTCAGATTTGATAACTTTGGTGAGTTGTTCGATAACAGCCTTGTGGTCTTCTTCCTGTGCTGTAGATGGAGTGTTGATGCCTATCATCAAAGCTCCGATAAGTAAATATTTTATTGCTTTCATATCCTTTATTATGTTCAGTTAAATTTTCATTGCTGTTGTGCTCATCCGGTATTTCAATCGTTTGTCACCTTGACATCGCGGATTGTGATGTTGCCTTGTACAGGCAGTAATCCTGCATTGAAAATAATCATCTGTCCTTTCGGGGATGAAATGAAGTTGGAGAATCCCCATGGCAGACCGCGCAGCGGATCGTTAAGCAATGCCCATATTGTGCGCGTGAGCGGGTAATTGCCGTTATACATGTAATATTGATACGGTTTCCAGCTGTTGGCTGGTGTCGCTTCGTCTATTCTGCTGACAGACATTACACGTATGTCTTTGTTGAACGTGAGGTTTGTCGAGTCACGTTTGTCGTTGAGCCAGTTGCTTCCGATGATGCCTATGGCATTCGGTGTCTTCTCAACATAGGTGATGACATCTGCTGTCTTTTTTGTTGCCACGACATTAGGACTCGTTATCGGTTTGCCGCCAAGAATGCTGTCTTCGGCAAAATGCACGGTGCTTGATTTCTTGTTGTCGAACACTACGATTATGTCACCGCGTTTCGAGCCTGGATATATGTCGCTCCATTTGGTTGCCTTTCCGCTAAGTATCTCCTTAATATCCTTTACGGAAATGCAGCTGTCGGTATTCTCGTTGTTTATGATGAGAGCGAGTGCGTCGTAGGCAATGGCTTTTGAGCGTGGGTTGAATCTTCTGTCACGAAGATTCTGTCTTTCGTTTTCCTTGAAGTCGCGTGATGTTATGGCAAGGCAAACCTTTCCGTTGAGCAGCATGCTTATTGCATCCGACTCGTTTGTGTATATCGGGTTGACCTTTGCCTGTTGGTATGTGAACTCGAATATCTCGCGCTCTTCTTCTATAATGGGACTAAAACTTTCGTCAGAGGCGAAACTTATCACCCCTGACGAATATGTATCTGTCCTGCCGTCTTTGCGCTTCTTGTTACAGGAAACGCAAAGACTCGCAAGCAGTGCTAATCCTACGAATATGTAAGATATTGTTTCTTTTCTCATTCTTTCTGTTTTGTTACTGTAATCTGAATGTAACCGGTACCTGATATTTCACACGTACTGCAGAACCGTTCTGCTTACCGGGAATCCAGCGCGGCATGCTCTTCACAACGCGTGTTGCCTCACGGTCGAGCGAAGGATCCTGTGACTTGATGACTGTTACATCTGTGATGGAGCCGTCCTTCTCTACAACGAAGCCTATAACAACACGGCCTTGTACACCGTTTTCAGCTGCAATCGTAGGATAGTGGGTGTTCTCCTGCAGATATTTCATCAGAGCTGCGTCACCGCCGGGGAATGCAGGCATCTGCTCAACCACCTCGAATATTTTGTTTTCTTCGGCTTTAGGCGGTTCGGGCTGTGCGATTACTTCCTTTGCCTTGAGCACTTCACCGTTTGCGTCATCGTTTCCTTTTACATCAAAAGTACCGATGGCAACTTTAGTGTTCATGAGCTCGTCCTGTGTCTTAAGCTCTTCTTCAGGTTTTACCTCTTCGTCTTTCTTGATGACGGGAGCTGTAAACTTGATTGAGCTCTTTACACGTTCAACGACCTTTTCAGGCTGCTGGATTTCAATCTTCTTCTGCTTTACTTCCGGCTTTTTCTTCGGTTGTTTAAGAGCGGAAAGCTCTGTCACCTGCGTTACGGCTACCTTTGAGCGCTGATCGTCAACGAAGTTCTTGAATATAAGTACTACGAGACATACAGCAACCAGAATCAATACTGAGATGATAGCGATTATATTGCGCTTTGATGTGCTCCTGCGGAGTCTGTAGGCTCCGTAAGATTTGTTGCGACCTTCAAATACTAAATCAACCCAGTCGTTTGAAATTAAATCTATCTTTGACATAGTCTTCTCGTTTTAATTGTTCAACATTCAGCGACTATTTCACTCCTACCTTGTCGAGAAGCTTCTGGTCGTCCGGGTTAATCTTGTCGATCACATACTTACCAATGCTGCATATCTGCATCTCATCAAGAGCTCTGATAAGGTTTTTGTAGGCAGAATTGTCAGTGGCCTTTATAATGATGGTCATTGTAGAGATTTTCTGTCCGTCAATCTCTCCAGCCTTGATCTTTGACAGCTCCTTGTTGTAAATAGAGTCAGGATATGTCGGATCTGCCAGCTTCTTTTCATCAAGCTTGGCTTTTGCAAGCATCACCTGCTGTACCGGCTGGGTTCCGTCTTCTGTCACGTGGGAAATGAGAACCTTGCGGATTCCGTCTTTTCCCCATGTGGTCTTTTTAAGACATGTCGGATCATCATACTTAGGAAGTCCTGCGATATAGTAAATCTGATCGTCGGCTCCTACATATATCGTAATGGTATATGAGGCTTTTGTTACAGACTTATCCTCGTCTGTCTGATTCTTATCGTTACTCGGCATACTCAACTCCATTGTCTGTGGTTTTGCCAGAGATGTACAGAGCATGAAGAATGTGATAAGAAGCATCATCATGTCCACCATAGGCGTGAAGTCCACGCGGACATTCATCTTTTTCTGCTTGCTTTCTTTTTGCTTGGCCATTCTTAATCCTCCTCTGTTTTTAATGAAGTTATGAGATAGTAACGGTTTTCGTTCATATCTTGAAGTTCAGACATTACAGTCTTGATGGCACTGTATGGAGTGTCCTGGTCGGCTTTGATTGCGATTTTTATATTCTCGTTTGCATTACGTGCTTCTGTAACCCAAAGCTGGAATTCGCTTTTGTCTTTCTTGCCGGAGCCGTCATCAATACTGTCGGTCGGAATACCTTCTTTCTGTATGGCTGTTGCCAGCTGATCCTCAGGAAGACTGAGATAGGCTGTCAGTTTGTCCATGCTGACACCAAGCATAGAGTGTTTTCTCAGTGTCTCTCTCTGGGTGCCCGTAAGGGATATTCCGAATTTTCCTGTCATAGCATCTACCATTGATACCAGATCATTGGTATTGTCAATGGACATGAACACTTTGCCATCTTTGGCAACATGTACGTTCAAGACATCTGTTTCCGGAACTTTAATCTCCGACACCGAGTTCGGGGTGAGCACTTTCACCGGTTCGTTCTTCACGAATGTTGATGTCAACATGAAGAAACACAGCAAAAGCACCATCACGTCGGACATTGGAGTCATGTCTATCCAGATGTCGTTTTTCTTAATTTTTACTTTACCCATAGTGATAAAAGTTTAAAGGGTTAGCAAAAATTAAGCCTCTTCTCCGTGGTTGGCTTCGTATGTCTGTGCGATAGTGTAACCAACTTCATCGAGAGCGTATGTCAGCTTGTCGATCTTGTTTGTAAAGAAGTTATAAATAACTACAGCGAACCAAGATGTCAAAATACCTGATGCTGTGTTTACCAACGCCTCAGAAATACCTGTTGAAAGAGCCTGAGAGTCAGCACCTCCACCAGCTGCCAGAGCAGCGAATGAACGGATCATACCGACAACGGTTCCGAACAGAGCGGTAAGTGTACCAAGTGTTACGATTGTAGCTACGATGGGAAGGTTCATCTGAAGAGTAGGCATTTCGAGCTGAGTAGCCTCTTCGTGTGCCTGCTGAATCTTTGCTATCTTCTGGCTCTTTTTGATGCCGGTTGTCTTTTCCATATCCTCATATGCATTGAGAGATGCGGAAACAACGTTTGCTACAGAGCCTCTCATCTTGTCGCAAAGCTGGTGTGCTGTTGCGAAATCACCGCTCTTTATAGCTGCTTTAATCTGTGCGGTGAATTTTGCCAAAGGCATCTTACCGAATGCAGAACGCAGTGCGAGATAACGCTCAACGCCAAGTGAGATAACTGTGAAAAGCAATGTGAAGATTACAGGAACGACGATACCTCCCTTATAGATTGTACCAAGAAGGTTGGCAGGTTCTCCGCTGTTGTCTCCGCCATGGAAGTTTGATGGGTTACCGAGGAAATATTCATAGAAAAGGAATGCAATTACGCCACATATTACTATGATCCAAATTGCGTCTCTAACTCCTTGGAAACCCTGTGATTTTGGGCTGTTCTTTTGTGTAGTTGCCATAATTTAAAATTTTAATTTTAGTTGTTAATAAATTTTTTTGGTTGTTATGTTTAATTATTTATATCGACTGTTTGCTTTTGTTCTTACTTGCTATTTTGCTTTCCGGTATGTAATCTTGAGGCAAAGATAACAATTTAAGTATAATTGAAACTTGTATTTGCGTATTTTAACAGTGAATTTATTTAAATTAGTCAGGACATTTGATGTTTGAAGTTTATTTCAGGCGTGAAAGCACGTCTTTTATTCTGCTCATAGCTTCGCGTATGTATTCATCGCTTGTAGCGTAACTCATGCGGAAGCATTCAGGATCACCGAATGCGTCACCGGCTACTGTTGCCACATGACCGACTTCAAGCAGGTACATCGCAAAGTCCGTAGAATTGTTTATTGTGCGCTTTCCGTCGCTTTTACCGTAGAAGCTGCTGCATTTCGGGAACAGGTAAAAGGCACCTTGCGGAGTGTTCACCTCAAGTCCTGGAATGTCTTTTGCCAGTTCAACAATCAGATTGCGGCGGCGTTCAAAAGCCTTTCTCATTTCTTCAACACAGTCTTGCGGCAGTGTGTATGCAGCTTCCGCAGCCTTCTGGCTTACTGAACACGGACCGCTTGTGTATTGTCCTTGCAGCTTGTTGCATCCTTTTACTATCCATTCCGGAGCTGCAATGAAGCCTATACGCCATCCTGTCATGGCATATGCTTTAGATACACCGTTTACGATGATTGAGCGTTCTTTCATGCCAGGGAATTGGGCAATGCTTTCGTGACGACCTGTATAATTGATGTGTTCGTATATTTCGTCAGCAAGTACAAAGAGGTCTTCATGACTCTTTATCACTTCAGCTAAGCTTTCAAGTTCATCTTTTGTATATACGCTTCCGGTAGGATTGCTTGGAGAGCAAAGTATCAACAGTCTTGTTTTTGGAGTGATGGCGTCCTCCAGTTGTTGTGCTGTGATTTTGAAGTTCTGCTCGAATCCCGCATTGATAAAGACCGGGTTTCCACCGGCAAGTTTTACCATCTGCGGATAGCTCACCCAATACGGTGTCGGAATAATCACTTCGTCACCGTCGTTAACAAGAGCCATTACGGTGTTGCATACGCTTTGTTTTGCGCCGTTTGACACCAGTATCTCATTAATATTGTATTCAAGATGGTTCTCTCTTTTCAGTTTTGCGGCAATGGCTTTTCTCAGATCGGCATATCCCGGTACTGGAGAATAACGAGAATAATTATTGTCAACAGCTTCTTTTGCCGCATTTTTGATGTGGTCGGGAGTATTGAAGTCAGGCTCACCTACGCTCATGTTTATAACGTCAATGCCTTGTGCTTTCATCTCGCTGCTTTTCTGCGACATGGCAAGTGTTGCGGACGGTGCGAGTCTGTTAAGACGATCAGATAATTGTGCCATAATTTTTATGTTTTTTATTTTGCAAAATTAAGAAATTAATTCATTATGCCGAAAGAAAAGATAGTATATTTCTATATTGTTAATATAATTGTAATGATTTATAACTTTATTGATTATTCTTGAATTTTATGAGTACAAAGATGTTAATTATTGCGGCAACGAGCGCTCCTGCGAGCAGTCCGTATATCAGTCCCGACCTTATATTGCCTGATTTCGCACCAATTGCCGTACCGAGCATGATTGAGACAGAGAATACGACTCCGTCTATAAGATATATTATGTATTTATATTTCATTATACGGGTTTTACACCTCAGTATTGCAGAAGTCCGTTCCTATTTCAGATGAAGGGTGTGTCCCATCCTGTCACGCTTTGTCTTCAGGTAGCGTTCATTGTATTCGTTGGGTGTTATCTCAATGGGAACATTCTCTATTATTTCCAGTCCGTAAGCCTCCAGTCCTACTCGTTTTACCGGGTTGTTGGTCATAAGTCTCATCTTGTGTACACCCAAGTGGCGCAGCATCTGTGCCCCACATCCGTAATCACGCTCGTCAGGCTGAAATCCGAGATGGATGTTTGCGTCTACTGTGTCATAGCCTTCTTCTTGCAGCTTGTATGCCGCGATTTTATTCATAAGACCTATGCCGCGACCCTCCTGCTGCATGTATATGATGACACCTTTACCTTCTTTCTCAATCATCTGCATCGATTTATGCAGCTGTTCGCCGCAGTCGCATCTTTTGCTTCCCAGTATGTCTCCTGTAGCACACGACGAATGGACTCTTACCAGTATTGGCTCGTCTTCTTTCCATTCCCCTTTCACGAGTGCCATGTGTTCCATTCCGTTGCTTTGCTGACGGAACGGAATAATGCGGAAATGACCGTATTCTGTAGGCATGTCGACTTCTTCGCCTACCTCTATTATTGACTCCTTTTTCAGACGATAGGCAATGAGATCCTTGATTGTTATTATTCTGAGTCCCCATTTTTCAGCCAGTCTGGTAAGTTCCGGCATTCTTGCCATCGTCCCGTCATCGCTCATAATTTCCATCAGTGCCCCCGCCGGATACAGTCCAGCCAGTTTGCACAGGTCTATTGTCGCTTCGGTGTGTCCGCAACGTCTCAATACACCGTTGTCCTGAGCGTATAGAGGGTTTATGTGTCCGGGTCTTCCGAATGTCTGAGGCGTTGAAGCCGGGTCGGCAAGAGCCTTTATTGTTTCAGCCCTATCGTGGGCGGAAACGCCTGTGGTGCATCCTTCCAGCTTGTCAATTGTCACGGTGAAAGGGGTGCCGAGCACTGATGTGTTGTTGCTCACTTGTCTTGGCAAGTCAAGCTCCTCGCAGCGTGAGAGCGTCACTGGAGCGCAAAGTACGCCGCGCGCGTTCTTCAGCATGAAATTCACTTTATCCGCAGTGATCTTCTCCGCTGCGATAATCAGGTCGCCTTCGTTTTCCCTGTCTTCATCATCAACGACTATTACGAATTTTCCTTCTTTAAAATCTTTTATCGCATCTTCGATGCTGTTGAGGTTGAACTCAGTCATATTCTCGTGTCCTTTTTTAATGTTCGTGTTATAATATATGTATTGCAGCAGACTCACATCTTGTTTATCCGTGCTATTATTCTGTCATTTGTATTCTTGATGTTCTTGAGATCCTGAAGCAGTCTCAGTCTGTATCGCCACATTCTTATATATAGTATGGCTCCCAGCGGTACGATTATAGCTGCCATAATATTGAGCCATTTGCGGTCGAAAGGTCTCGTATGTGCCTTTTCCGATATTATGGGATAAGCGTTGAGCTCGTTCAGTATTATACTGTCTTTTGTGTTTGCCAGATTCTCTATTATCCCCTCAAGCTCTTTGTTTATGCGTTCTATCTCATGGTCCGGCTCATATCTGAAGAACACTTTTATGCAGTTTGGCGCCGATTTCAGCCGGTGTCTCTTTGAGTATTCGTATATCTCGGTGCTTATTTTCTGCAGTCCAGCCGCGTCGTTCTTGTAGTCGGGTGTCTCTATTATCACTTCTTTGGCGGCGATATGGCGTTTTATCCTTAATCCGAGGAGTTTGCGCAATATGTTGATATACACGTCTATGTTGAACACCGTTGAATCCTTGTTTGCCTTATATGTGAAAAATACGGCTGTTGGGATAAGCACTGCGGATGCCAGACTTGTTCCGAACCATATGCTCCACATGCCTCCGCTTGCCATGCGGCTGCCGGAATTCTCAAGTATATAGTACACAATGAACACCAGCACCGATATTATCACTGGCATCCCGAGCCCACCTTTACGTATGATAGCCCCGAGCGGTGCTCCTATGAAGAAGAAAACCAGACAGGAGAGAGCCGTCGTGAATTTCTTTATACGCTCAATCTTGTGCTGTCTTATAAGTTTGTCACCGTCATCGGTTATCATGCTTTTGAAGTCGAGGTCGGTCACATGCTGCTGTATTTTGTTCAATGCGTCGTTGGCAGCCATTCTCTTTTTCTCCGGCGGGAGCTTTGCGTAAGCCGAATCGACGTTGTATGCCACTTCCGCAGCCCTTTTCTCTGCTGTTATGGAGTCTTTCTTGGAGACTTGCGGAAGATAATAGAACGACATCTTGTCATTGATGTAATAAGCCCGTCCTATGCTGTCGTAATCATGCTTTATTGAGTCCACGAAATGGTTTATCTGCGTGAGACTCTTTGCCCTTGCGTCGTTCGAGAGTGATGTGGCGTCCGCCATGTTGAAGTCACCGTCATAGTCGAGCACAATCTTCTTGTTCACGAACGTCTCTCGTCTGTATGGCACGGATGCGCTGTTGGCAAACTCCTGAGATTTCATGTTCTCAAACCACTCTCCGCTCCACAGTGTCAGCAGCAGGTGCTTTTTCTCTGCCGTTGCCTGCAGCATGCCCGAGTCGGCGAGTATTATCGCCTGATCCTCATAGCTGCCTGTCATGCGGTATATCATGATTCCGTAGAGCTTTCCCGTGTTCAAGTCTTTTTTCTGCACGTAAAGGTTGCTGTTCGGGATACCGTCATAGAACACACCTTCGGGTATTTCCAGCTCCGGACTCTTCTGTTTCATCGACATCAGAATCTGTCCCAGTTTCATGTTGGCTGACGGACCTACGCTGTTCTGGAAATAGAATGAGGCAAGACATACCAGAATGGAAATCACAATGAGCGATCTGAATGTCTGCATAAGTGATATTCCGGCTGCCTTTATCGCAGTGAGCTCACTGCTTTCGCCTAAGTTTCCAAATGCTATGAGCGATGAAAGCAATATCGCCAGAGGAAAGGCTTGAGGGACAAGCATGAGTCCCATGTACCAGAAAAACTGTGCCAACACATCCATTGACAGTCCTTTCCCGATAAGTTTGTCAATGTATCTCCATAAGAACTGCATCATCAGCACAAACTGGCAGATGAAAAAGGTGCCTATAAAGAGGATGCCGAACTGTTTGGCGATGAATATATCTAACTTTTTTATACGAAACATTGTTGGCAAAAGCTTTTTGCACGAATCAGTGCTTGTCAGCCTGCAAAATTAGTAAAAAAAATATGAAACGTTTCCATTTATTCTTTTTTATTATTTATTTAAGATGTGTGCTTTCGGTCTAAAGCCCGCTTGTGTGGTGAAGCCTCTTCATGTTCTCTGCCCATATGCTTTGAAGGGCATCCACGTCCTCCTCTTCGGCGAAATCTGTAATGTGGAGCGTAAAGTCACCGGTCAGCGTGTTTCTTTCCATTCTCAGGTCAACGTATGTGTTTTCCTCCTCCTCGTCTTCCCACACGAAGCGAATGTTGCAGAATTTCTCACATTCAATCACTCTCGCATGTCTTATCTCATGATTGCTCCATACCTTTCCCCAGGTAAATGTAAGTCTGTCATTTTCCTGTTCTATTTCGTCGGCGAGCCATTTACCCATACCCTCGGGAGTCCCTATCAGATTCCATATGATGTTGGGTGATTTTGAATTCAGTCTTTGTTCAATTACTATTTTCTCTTTTTTCATCTGGAGTGTGGTGTAGGTTGTTTTTCTTCAGAACATCTTACATCTTAACTGTTTACAGTGCAAAAATAATATATTTGATATGCAAAACAGCAAAAAAGAAGAAAATATTTTGCAGTTTAATAAAATTGTATTATCTTTGCACTCGCAAAAACGAAAGGCGGGATAGCTCAGCTGGTTAGAGCGCATGATTCATAATCATGAGGTCCCCAGTTCAATCCTGGGTCCCGCTACAAAGTGATACAGGAATGTTTGCCATAGGTGGTTTTCCGCTTATGGCTTTTTCTTTTTCATCAGTCCGTCATGCCCGTGCCATGTCGCGTTCCGGTAGAGTCGCTGCTGCCGTCCTGCCCGTATGGACAATTCATATAGTTTGTTTTATTTTAAAACAATGTTGGCGTCCGCCCTGTAGAGACGCAAAATCTTGCGTCTCCCGAGGAAAAATCGCGGCAATGACAGGCATATAATCACATAAGTTTATTGCGTATCATTGCTTGTGAGACGCAAGATTTTGCGTCTCTACTTTGGATAGTCCGCCTAAATAACGGGTTTTGTCATGCCCTCACTGGCACTGTTTTGCATTAAAAAGCTACCCGTTCTTTTTATAACTGTACACCGCCAGCGTGTTTGCCACTATGGCGAAGGCGGTGAGAACGGCTGTCTGCGGCAGTATGTCGCATAGCGTTCCTCCTTTTATGAACACTGTGCGCATGCCGTCGATGAAGTATCTCAGGGGATTCACCGTGGTGATGTATATTGCCCAGTCGGGCATGGAGCTGACGGGTGTGAACAGTCCGCTCAACAGTATCATGCACACCATGACAAACCACATTACGAACATCGCCTGCTGCATGGCATGGCTGTAGTTGCTTATCATCAGTCCGATGCCGCTGAAAGTCAGCGCAAGCAGCATCGCAAGCATATAAAGCAGCAGTATGTTTCCCTTTGGGGCAGTGCCGTATACAGCCCATGACAGCACAAAGCATATTGTCATCACTATCATGCCGATAATCCAGTAAGGAATGAGTTTTGCGATGATGAATGTCGTCTTTCCCACCGGCGACACGTTTATCTGCTCAATGGTGCCTTGCTCTTTCTCACCCACGATGTTGAGTGCCGGCAGAAATCCGCAGAACATCACTATGAGTATCGCCATCAGTGCCGGAATCATGAATATCTTGTAGTTCTGCCCTTTGTTGTAAAGACTGAATGTCGCAAGTTTCTCACCTTTCCCTTCCACCGCAGGGCGGGCATGCTCCTTCAGATTGTCGCTTATTATGTTCGCTATGTACGATGCCCCCATTCCTCCCTTAATGCCGTTCACCGCGTTCGCGTCAATCAGTATTTTCGGCTGTCTGCCGTTAGTCACATCGCGCTCATAGTTCTCCGGTATCACTACAACTACGTCCGTCCTGCATCTGTCCATTGCCTGCATCGCCTCCTCGTGGCTTCTCTCCGTTCCTGCGAAAACGAAGTAGTCGGACGCCTCAATCCTGTGTATCAGTCGCGACGAAAGCGTGGAATGGTCGTTGTCCACCACACTCACCTTTATGTTCTTCACCTCGAAGCTTGTCACCCAAGGCGTAACACACATTATTATAATAGGGAACAAAAAAATCATTTTAGGAATGAACGTGTTCCGCATTATCTGTATGAACTCCTTTTCCAGCAGGTATCTTATTGTCATAACATGATGTTTTTTATTTCAGATGCTCTTTGAAATTCCTCAGGGCGGCAGCAAGCAGCGTTGCGGTCATTGCGAGCAGCACACACGTCTCTACGGTTATGGTGGATGGCTCTGCCCCCATTATCATGATTTTCCTAACAGCGGAGATGTACCACCTTGCCGGAACCACGGCTGAGACATACTGTAGTATCCCCGGCATACTCTCCACCGGAAATATCATTCCGGACAGCAGCAGGGTGGGAACGAGCATCACCATTCCCGAGGCAAGCAGTGCGGCGACCTGTGTATGTGTGGCTGTGCTGATGAGAAGTCCGAGCGACAGCGCGAGCACGATGTATATAAACGACACCAGAGCAATGACCGGAAGACTCCCGGCTATCGGTACGCCGAGCACAAAACGTGATATTGTGATTATGCATGCCAGTATTACTGTCGACAGCACGAAATAGGGCACCGCCTTGGCTGTTATTATCACAACCGGCTTTACCGGCGACACGAGCAGCGTGTCCATGCTTCCCCGTTCCTTCTCGCGCACTATGCTCACAGACGTCATCATGGTGCATATGATGAGCATCAGCATCCCCATGATGCCCGGAACGAAGTTGTAGGAGCTTTTCATCTGCGGGTTGTACATCAGTCTTGTCTCAACTGCCTGACCCGCCGCCGTCTGTCCGTAGAGCGTCTCCGCCGCTATCAGTCCGGCATAGTTGGCGTGCAATACAGACATGTTTGGGTCTGAGCCGTCCGTCATTATCTGTATCGCCTCCTCGCCGTCGTATCTGTGGCTTGCCGGAGAAGGCTTGAAGACAACCGCCATGTCTGCCCTGCCGCTTCTTATCATGCTTGCCGCACTTTCCGGAGAGTCCGTGCTGCCGGTGACGGTGAAATATTCCGACGCATCCAACCGTTCCGCTATCCGTCGGGTGAGCATGTCCTCCACCGGAGTCACGGTCACAGTCCTCACGTTTCTCACATCTGTCGATATGGCAAATCCGAAAAGGAGCATCATCACTATCGGCATGCCGAACAGCACCATCATCGTACGGCTGTCGCGTAGGATGTGTTTCGTCTCTTTCGATATGAATGCCATGAATTCTCTCATAGTGCGCGCTCTCCTCTCTTTGCCGTCATGGCAAGTCTTGTGAATACTCCGTCCATGTCGTCGCATCCGTACCTTGACTTCAGTTCGCCGGGTGTTCCCATGGCGCGTATCTGCCCGTCCACCATTATTGATATGCGGTCGCAATACTCAGCCTCGTCCATGTAGTGGGTCGTCACAAACACGGTTATGCCGCGTCCGGCAGCTTCGTATATGAGTCTCCAGAACTGTTGCCTTGTCTTAGGGTCCACTCCTCCCGTGGGTTCGTCAAGGAACACCACCTCCGGATTGTGCATTATGCTCACCGTGAAGGCTATCTTCTGTTTCCATCCGGGCGGCAGCTCCCTCACGAGGGTGTCTTCCAAGGCTTTCATGTCGAGCCGTTCCACCGCCTCGCGGCTTTTCCGCTTTATGTCGTTTTCTGCCATTCCGTATATCCCTCCGAACAGTCTCAGGTTCTCCTTCACCGTCAGGTCGCCATACAGAGAGAACTTCTGGCTCATGTATCCTATGTGTCTCTTCACCTGCTCGTGTTGTGCGGCGACGTCAAATCCTGCCACCTCCGCGTGTCCGGAGGTGGGACGGCTCAGACCGGTAAGCATGCGCATTGCCGTTGTCTTTCCTGCTCCGTTTGCTCCGAGAAATCCGAATATCTCTCCTTTCCTCACGTTGAACGATATGTCGTCCACAGCCCTGAAGCTGCCGAAGGCTTTCACCAGACGGCTCACCTTTATCACCTCCTGCCTGCCGCTGTCTTTCATGTCATTCTGCGTGCGCGGTCTGTCGGGACAGAATATGTCGGCAAAGCACGTCAGTATGTCGTCCGGACTGCCTGTACCCATGACGCAGCCCTTGTCTATGAACACAGCCCGTCCGCATCTTCTTATCTCGTCGATGTACGGAGTGGCAGCTATGACCGTCACGCCGCTTCTGTTTATTGTGCCGAGCGTGTCCCACAATTCCTTTCTCGACACCGGATCCACACCCGTCGTAGGCTCGTCGAGCACCAGCAACTGAGGCTTGTGCACCAGCGCGCAGCACAGTGCCAGCTTCTGTTTCATTCCTCCCGACAACGCCCCGGCGCGCCTGTCCTTGAACCGTTCTATCTGACTGTATATGCCTTTTATGTTTCCGTAGCCCTCCCTTATGCTTGTTCCGAACAGGGTGGCGTAGAACTTCAGGTTTTCCTCCACCGTCAGATCCTCGTAGAGAGAGAACCGTTCCGGCATGTAGCCGCATATGCGTCTTATCCCCGAAGCCTGCCTTCTTATGTCCATTCCTCCCACCGTGCCGCTGCCGGAGTCGGGCAGGAGCAGTGTCGTGACTATGCGCAGCAGAGTCGATTTCCCCGCTCCGTCACATCCGGTAAGGGCAACCATCTCTCCGCGTTCCACTCTCAGCGACACCCTGTCGAGTGCCGTCGCGCCGCCGTAACTCTTGCATATGTTGTTGAGTGCGATCATTTCAGAAACCTCACTTTGCCGTACATACCTATCTTCGCGCCTCCGTCGTTGTCTATGGCTATCTTTACGGCATATACGAGAGAGGCTCGCTCGTCGTCGGTTAGAACCGTTTTGGGCGTGAACTCAGACTTCTGAGCTATCCACGTCACCGTCCCCTCATAAGTCTTTCCCTTGCCGTTGCCATAGTCGCAGGTCACCTCCGCCTTCTGTCCTGTCCTCACCTCCGCCAGCTGTTCGGACGTGATGTATGCCCTTATGTACATTCTGCGCGTGTCCGCAATCTTGAACAGCGGTCTGCCTGTCGTGGCGAATTCGCCCTGTTCGGCATATTTCTCTATCACTGTTCCTGTGACCGGTGCCACAATCCTGCATTTCCCGAGTCTGTCGAGTATCTGCATTCTCTGTATGTCTGTGGCGTTCATCTGCTTGTCGAGGCTGCGGGTGCTGTTGCCGAGCGACGAAAGCTGCGCCTGCAACTGCCGCCTCAACACCTTCAGCGCGCTCTCCGCGTCGTCCAGCTGTTTCCTGTTAGCCGCGTTGTCACGCACGAGTCTCTCGAAGCGCAGCTTCTCCATCTCCGCCTTTTCAATCTGTTGTCTGGTGGCGGCTATCTGTGTCTGTATGTCAGGTCTGCTGCTCGCGATGCTCTCTTTCGTAGCTCCGAGCCTTATCGCGCTTAGTGCCAGCTGCACGGTGTCGATGAGTCCCGCCTGCTGTCCTTTCTTCAGCAGCGTGCCCTCTTCGGCGTCAAGGCGCACAATCTGTCCCGTCTCCAGTGCCGATACTGTTATTTCGGTCGCCTCGAAGATGCCGGTCGCGTCAAAACCGTTCTCCCTGCTGTCGCATGCGGCAAGCATAGCGGCAGCCGTAATCATTATCATTGTTCCTGTTCTCATCATTGTTCGTTTTGGCTGTTGTCAGTTTATATCATTCCTGTTTCCGGGTATTTAACCCGTTACTGTGTGTTCACATATTGTTGTTGTGGCGCAGAGAGTAAAGCTCCCTCGTAAGCATCAGCTCGTGCATCGCCTTGTCCAGTCTCGCCTCGCTCACGGCATTGACGTGCCTCAGCAGTTCGTTCACGGTCTCCGTGCCGTTCTCCACCTTCTTTTCCGTGGTTTTCCTGATGTTCAGGCGCAGTGCTATTATCTCGTCGTCGAGTTCTATCTGCTTTCTCAGACCGTCGATGCTGCCGTATGAGTTCTCGTTCTGCATGCGTGTGTCGAGCATGAAAGTCTCACGCAGCGACTCCGTTTTCCGCTTTTGCGTTTCTATGTTTCTTATGTCGTTCCTGCGTGTGTACAATGCCCCGATGTTCCAGCTGAGAGTCACTCCGGCAGCCAGTGTGCCGTTCTTTATGATGTTGTTGATGCGGTTGTGATAGACAGCCGCGCCGAAAAGCGATATCTGTGGGAGCAGACGGGTGTCGAGTGCGCTGCGCTGTCTGTCAAGCAGACGCATGCGGGCGGAGTAATATTCCAGTTCCGGTCTGCGGTTCTCCACACCTCCATGGTCTGGTATCACTGTGTCGGCAGGTCTTTGCAGTTGTGTCTCAGACGTCAGGTCTTTCCCTGTGAATGCGGCGAGCATCCTCACGTAAGCGTCGCGTGACGTCGTCATACCGCTCTCCTGCTGGCGCGCCTTCAGCTGTTCCACCTTTATGGCGTCCGCATCCGACCGGTTGGCAAGTCCTCCTTTCATCAGTCCCTCCACGGTGCGCATGCTTAGTGCGAGGTCGTCCTGAAGCAGTCTTATCTGCTTCATCTTCTCGTCCAAGGTCAGTATTGAGAAGAACAGTTCCTCCACACGGCTGTCTATGTCGTACATTGTCACGTCGAGGCGGCTTTTCTCCACATCAGCCTCTGCACGTGTCACGCGCTTCCTCGCTGCGGTGGAGCCTCCGTCATATATGGTCTGCTTCACCTGTAGCATGGCTCCGTATATGTCGTTGCTTATTTCTCCGGGCGCGCCTCCAGCCACGTTCCCGGTAATGTCTGACATCAGTACGGCACCCGCCGCCACGCTTATCTTGGGCAGCCATGCCTTCGACGCGTTGTCCACGGTGTAGTCGCGGCTCAGCTCTATCAGCCGATACTGCTTCACGGAAGGATAGTTCTCTCTTGCCGAAGTCTTGCATTCGTCGAGTGTCACTTGTGCCCCTGCCGGTAGTGAAAGCACAACCGCGATTATTGCCTGTAATGTTCTGTTTGTCATTCTTATATACATACGTTGTCTTTTATATTTTTCAGGGAAAGTATAACCGAGTGCAATGAGACGTTGTATTCCCTTTCCCGGTGTGCAGCTTATCTATGACAAAGATAATGAAAGGTGAGTGCAGTAGCATGGATGGTAAACTTTGTTTACCATACTTGATATTGCCGAACCGCATCTTATCTTATGCAAAGATAATGCAAACGAGCGGAAAGAGAGCTTGCTTTCAATTTCCCGAGTGCAGCTTATCTTATGCAAAGATAGTGCATAAACCGCTACACTTCATTATCATTACTTATTTATGAATGTTCTTTTTGTAATATTTTATACCGACGTCTGCATGTTTGAACCATGAATTGATTATATTTGCAGTCGTGGTGGGGCGTATGCGACTGCTGTCCGTCCTGTAAATAAGCAAAACTTCGCGTCGACAGACGAATCCGTACCGTTGTCGCGCCACGCTGAATATATTGCTTACACATTATATTATATATTATGTCGGAAAATCACAATACTTTCGACCGCCTTTCATTCTCTGATATGCGAAGGATGGTAGATGACAGGGATACTGACGGGAAGACCTTTTTCCTCGATCACGACTTTGCCATGATAAAAGGCTATAACAAGGTTTTCGACAATATTCTAAACCGTAAGGCTCCGTTTCTCGTCGAGGACAGCAGGTTCCTGCTGCTGATGCGAGGTGAGGCAGACGTCACAGTCAATCTGATTAACCGCAGGTTTCACGCCGGCATGCTCATATATGTGGGGCGGGGGAGTGTGGCGCAGATAAACCGTGTGAGTCCCGATTTCATGCCGCATGGCATGCTGATGGGCGACGACTTCCTCAATCTCGCGTTCGACGGACGCCTCCCCGTGTCGCTGTGCGGCAGTGAGTCGTCGTTTCATATGCTTCTCTCTGAACACGACATGGCGGTTCTCTCCGGCATGATGCGCGTGATATGGGATGTCGTACATCAGACACCTTTCTGCCGCGACGCGGTGCTGGGCATGGCGTCGGCGTTTGTCAATTATGCCGACTGGCTCAGACAACGGCAGATCAACTCGCCGGTGAACGTCCGTTCGCGTGGGCGCGAGGTGTTCGAGAGGTTCATCACCCTTGTCAACACCCATTGCAGGGACGAGCGTCAGCTGTCGTTCTATGCCGGCAGGATGTGCATGTGCGAGCGTTATCTTGGCACACTCGTGAGGAAGGCGAGCGGTGTCACTGCAAAGGAATGGATAGACCGGGCTGTCGTTACGGCTGCGAAGGTGATGCTGTGCCATACCCGAATGCCTGTCGGCGAGATAGCCTACAGACTGCATTTCGCCAACGACAGTTTTTTCTGCAAATATTTCCGGAGGCTCACGGGAGTCACGCCCACGGAGTTCAGGTCGGAATATGACAGTCTGAAAAAGGTGACGACAGATGCATAAATATACGCTTTTGACGGTAAAAAATCTTGACATCAGGAATTTGCGAAAGAGAATACGGGATGATGTGAAAATGACAATAGAACACCGTACGCGCCTCCTTAAAGCGTGCGAATGGTGTATTTTATTAAGTGAAATATTGTCTTTCGCTATACGATATGGTGTTTTCCGGCATACGGAAAGCACTGTTCCGCACTCCCGAAAAGGCTCTTTCGCGGCATGAGAAAGGCTTTTCCGCAGTGCCGTTGTGCCTATGCGGAAATGGCGTCAGGCGTAATTGATTGTGTGGTTGGGAGTTATGCGTAACGCCTTATTTCTGCGTTTTCCTCGTCTGAAGGCATCTTTTCCGTAAATATTCGGTTCTCGTGAAGTTGAGGTATGGTCTCCGCCGCCTTTTCTGCATGAATATACGGAAATGCATGCATAATTATGCGTAGTCCCGACCATGTCTTTCCGCCGCTTTCACAGAGCCGCCGCACAGTCCCTGTTTGCCCCCGTACGCATGGCTGCCTGCACAAATAAACATGACGGCAGATTTTTTCTATTTTTTTAATATGTAATATCATGCCTTTTTAGTAACTTTGCATCTCGAACGCATATAATAAATTTAAAATGGCTGGAACAAAACAAATCAAGACTGCACTTGTGTCCGTCTTCCATAAGGACGGACTTGACGAACTGCTTGCAAAGCTCAATGCCGAGGGCGTGAAATTCCTTTCTACCGGAGGCACACAGAAATTCATTGAGTCGCTCGGATACGAATGCCGCACCGTGGAGAGTGTCACCACATATCCGTCCATACTCGGAGGCCGTGTGAAGACCCTTCACCCGAAAGTGTTCGGAGGCATTCTCGGACGTCGCGACAACGAGGGCGACCGTGAGCAGATGGCTCAGTATGAGATACCGGAGATAGATCTCGTGATAGTGGATCTTTATCCTTTCGAACAGACAGTGGCAAGCGGAGCGTCAGACGCCGACATAATTGAGAAGATAGACATAGGCGGCATATCGCTCATACGTGCCGGAGCAAAGAACTTCAACGACGTGGTCATCGTCCCGAGCAAGGCTGAATATGGCGTGCTGCTCGACATCCTTAACCGTAAGGGCGCGCAGACCGACCTTGAGGACCGCAAGATGTTCGCCACGAGAGCATTCGGAGTGAGCAGCCATTACGACACTGCGATACACGATTGGTTCAGCAAGTGATGTCCTGATTATATTCCCGCGATATGCCGGACGCACCGGCGAGAGATACGTTGGAGTGGTGCGGATGGTCCGGCTGACACGCACAAGAAACAGCAAAACAGAAATTCAATAATTAAGGAAATGGGATTTTTTTCATTCGTTCAAGGGATAGCAATGGATTTGGGCACGGCGAACACAATCATTATCAGTGATGATAAGATTGTCGTTGACGAGCCGTCAGTGGTTGCGCTCGACCGTCGCACAGACAAGATGATTGCTGTCGGCGCAAAGGCAAAGATGATGTATGAGAAGACGCACGACAATATACGCACCATAAGGCCGCTTCGCGACGGAGTGATAGCCGACTTTACGGCGTGCGAGCAGATGATGCGCGGACTCATAAAGATGGTGCACACCGGCAGCAGACTGTTCTCGCCGTCGTTGCGCATGGTGATAGGAGTGCCTTCGGGAAGCACAGAGGTGGAGCTGCGCGCGGTGCGCGACAGTGCCGAGCATGCCGACGGACGCGACGTGTATCTTATCTTCGAGCCCATGGCTGCGGCGATAGGCATTGGCATCGATGTTGAGGCTCCGGAAGGAAACATGATTGTCGACATAGGCGGAGGAAGCACCGAGATTGCCGTAATATCGCTCGGCGGCATCGTGTCAAACAACTCCATACGCACAGCCGGTGACGACCTGACAGCCGACATTCAGGAATACATGGCACGCCAGCATAACGTGAAGGTGAGCGAGCGTATGGCTGAGCGCATCAAGATACATGTGGGCTCTGCCCTGACAGACCTCGGCGAGGAGGGTCCGGAGGACTTCATCGTGCACGGACCTAACCGCATCACGGCACTGCCTATGGAGGTTCCGGTGTGCTATCAGGAGATAGCGCACTGTCTGGACAAGACTGTGGCAAAGATAGAGAACGCTGTCCTCTCCGCTCTGGAGAACACTCCGCCGGAGCTGTATGCCGACATCGTGAAGAACGGCATATATCTTACCGGTGGCGGCGCGCTGCTCCGAGGACTCGATAAGCGTCTTACCGACAAGATAAACATCAGGTTCCAGATTGCCGAAGACCCGTTGCACAGTGTTGCAAAGGGAACCGGCATCGCGCTGAAGAACATTGACAGGTTCTCGTTCCTGATGAGATGATTTTCTGATAATTCATGACTCTCCGCCCGTGACCGGCATCACGGCATTTCTTCCCGCACTGCGGGAGGGTGCGCGCGCTTGTGGTCGGGGAGTCGTGAATTGTCGTTTATGGATGATGAGTTGAACGATGCGCAATCTTTTAGACTTTCTTGCAAGACATTACCACTGGTTTCTGTTTCTGCTGCTGGAGACAGTCAGCGTCATACTGCTGTTCCGTTACAACAGCTATCAGGGCAGTGTGTGGTTCTCGTCGGCTAATGCCGTGGCTGGAAAGGTGTATGCGTGGAGCTCTGCGGTGGAACAGTATTTCTCGCTTACCGAGGTGAACGAGAAACTCACTCAGCGCAACCTGTATCTCGAAAGACAGCTCTCGGCGGTTGCCGAGCGACAGGTGAGCGAGAGGAAAGACACCACTTACCTGGAGCGTCTTCAGATGGAGACAATGCGGGGGCTTGTCACCATACCCGCAAAAGTGGTGAGCAACTCCGTCAACAGGCTCGACAACTTCATCACGATAGATAAGGGCTATGCCGACGGAGTGAGGAAAGACATGGGCGTGGCATGTGGTTTCGGAGTCGTGGGCATTGTCTATCTCGTGTCCGAACATTATTCTGTGGTCATCCCCGTGCTCAATTCGCACTCCAATATCAGCTGTACCATACGCGGAAAGGGTTATTTCGGATACCTTCACTGGACGGGAGGCGCATCCGATGAGGCTTATGTGGACGACGTTCCGCGCCACGCGCGCTTCCGCATAGGTGATGTGGTGATAACGAGCGGATATTCTTCGGTGTTTCCGAGGGGTGTGGTCGTGGGTACCATAAAGCATGTGTACAATTCGGACAACGGTCTCTCATACAGACTGAGAGTGAAGCTGTCGACCGATTTCGGATGCCTGCGCGATGTGTGTGTGATAAGCGACTCTTCTATGAAAGAGAGGCAGCAGCTGCTCAATGCGGCTGTCGACTCTATAAAGCCGAAGTACTGACAGACGGCTGAAAGGGGGCGCATGCGGTTGTTTTACATGGATAATAACGATTTCTGAGACATGAATCTGGACTGGGTCAAGACTTTGTCGTTCTTTATAGTTCTGCTGCTTGTACAGGTGCTTGTGTTCAATCACATCCATCTGTTCGGCTATGCGACACCTCTTTTATATGTTTATTTCGTGCTTCCGGCACGCCGCGGCTTTCCCAAATGGGCTTTGCTGCTGTGGGCTTTCCTGCTCGGACTGTCGGTGGACGTCTTTTCCAACACGCCCGGACTTGCAGCCGCATCCATGACACTCGTGGCTCTCATACAGCCATATCTGCTCGAACTTTTCGTGCCGCGTGACAGTCCTGACGACCTGAAACCCTCTTTCCGCTCGCTGGGAGCGGCAAAATATATGTTCTACACCTTCATCCTGGTGTTTGTCTACAGCGTGGTGTTCTTCTCATTGGAGATATTCAGTTTCTTCAACTGGCTGCAATGGCTTGCCAGCGCGGGCGGAAGCATGCTACTGACACTGGTTATGGTGTGGGTAATAGAAAACTTGGTTAAAAGAGAATGAAGGACTTCAGTCTTGAAAACCGGCGTTTTGTCATCGGCGGAGTGGCTGTGGTCATCGTGCTGATATACATCATCAGACTTTTCACTCTACAGCTGATGAGTGACGACTACAAGAAAAACGCGGACAGTAACGCCTTTCTTAAAAAGATAGAATATCCGTCGCGGGGTATCATAAAAGACCGCAACGGCAAGCTGCTCGTGTACAACCAGCCCGCATACGACATCATGGTGGTGATGAACGAGGAGAAAGGAAGGCTCGACACCATGGAGTTCTGCCGCACGCTCGGCATATCAAAGGAGTACTTCATAGAGCGTATGGCTGAGATAAAAGACCGTTCCAAGAATCCGGGATACTCGCGTTTCACCCAGCAGCTGTTCATGAGCCAGCTCTCGAACGAGGAGTTCAGCATGTTCCAGGAGAAGATTTTCCGCTTCCCGGGGTTCTATGTGCAGAAGCGAAGCATACGTCAGTATCAGTACAGTCATGCCGCCCACGTGCTGGGAGACGTGGCGGAGGTGTCTCAAAGCGACCTTGAGGACGACGATTATTACCAGCCCGGCGACTACATAGGTAAGCTGGGAGTGGAGAAGTCGTACGAGAAGGTGCTGCGGGGGGAGAAAGGTGTGCAGATATTCCTGCGCGACGCGAGGGGCAAGATACAGGGAAAGTACATGAACGGAGCATACGACCGCAAGCCGGTTGCGGGGCGCGACCTCACTCTGAGCATCGATCTTGAGCTTCAGGCTCTCGGAGAGAGACTGCTTGAAGGGAAGATCGGGAGCATCGTAGCCATCGAACCGTCCACCGGAGAGGTGCTTTGCATGGTGTCGTCGCCTACATACGACCCGAAGATGATGGTGGGAAGATTGCGCGGAAAGAACCATAAGAAACTGTCGCTCGACTCTTGGAAGCCTCTGTTCAACCGTAGTGTGATGGGTCAGTATCCTCCCGGCTCGACGTTCAAGACGTCACAGGCGCTCACGTTCATGTCGGAGGGGATCATCGGTCCCGGCACTGCCTATCCGTGCCATCACGGTTTCTATTACCGGGGAATGCACGTGGGATGCCATTCCCATTCCTCTCCGGTGGCTCTGGTGGGCGCGCTCAGCACGTCGTGCAACTCTTATTTCTGCTGGGGACTGTACAACATGATAAGCAACCGCCGCAAGTACAAGAGCAAGGCTGAGGCTCTCAACACATGGCGCGACTACATGGTGAGCATGGGCTTCGGCTACAAGCTCGGTGTTGACTTGCCCGGAGAGAAGCGCGGAATGATTCCCAACGCGTCGTATTATAGCGACATGTATCAGGGCTATTGGAACGCACTGACGGTCATAAGCATCTCCATCGGTCAGGGAGAGGTGGCTCTCACGCCGCTGCAAGTGGCAAACCTGTGCGCCACGATAGCCAACAGAGGATATTATTATGTGCCTCATGTGGTGCGGAAAATACAGGACATGCCGCTCGATACAACATATACACGCCGTCATTACACCAAAGCCACGCGCCGCGCATACGACTATGTGGTGGCTGGAATGCGCTCCGCCGTGGTGAAGGGAACGTGCCGTTCGGCAAACACTCCGGCTTATGAGGTGTGCGGAAAGACCGGAACGGCGCAGAACCACGGGCAGGACCACTCCATATTCATGGGTTTCGCTCCGATGGACAATCCCAAAATCGCGGTTGCGGTTTACGTGGAGAACGGTGGTTACGGAGCCGACTTCGGTGTCCCCATCGGCTCTCTGATGATGGAGAAATATATCACCGGCAAACTCTCTCCGGCGAGTGAGGAGCGCGCCACGCATTTTCAAAACAGTAGAATTGCATATGGTACAAGGAGCAGGTAGGCGTCAGAGCGTTTTGTGTTCGATAGACTGGTGGACCATCGGACTCTATCTCGCCCTGCTGATATTCGGTTGGATAAGTGTGTGCGGTGCGAGCTACACTTACGGAGACAACGACATTTTCAGTCTGGACACACGTTCAGGCATGCAGGTGGTGTGGATAGCGACGTCTGTCTGTCTCGGTTTCGCCATACTGCTTATGGACGCGCGCTTCTTCGACACGTTCTCATACATCATCTACGGCATACTTCTGCTGTTGCTGTTCGCCACGATATTCAACCCGCACGACATCAAAGGCTCCCACTCGTGGATAGTTCTCGGTCCGTTGCGCCTTCAGCCCGCCGAGTTCGGAAAGTTCGCCACGGCACTCGCGCTTGCCAAACTGATGAGCTCGTTCGGCTTCAACATACACCGTTGGAAGCATTTCGCGGCAGCCTGCGCCATAATCCTCATGCCGATGTTCTTCATCATCGGTCAGCGCGAGACGGGTTCAGCGCTTGTCTATCTGTCGTTCGCGCTTGTGCTCTACCGCGAAGGTATGCCAGGCAGCATACTGTTCACAGGAGTCGCGATGGTAGTCTATTTTGTCGTGGGGATAAAGTATGAGCAGGTGCTTCTTGCCGCCACGCCCACCTCTGTAGGCAAGTATGTGGTGTTTCTGCTTGTCCATGTCTTCACTGCATCAATGATTTATGTCTATTGCAAGGAACGCCGTCAGACATGGCTCATGCTTGCCTATGTGCTCGGCATAACGCTCACGGCAACGCTCTTTTCTGTTTTTGTGATACCGTTCGACATCGTTCTGGTGCAGATTGTGCTCAGTGTGCTTGTCATGCTGTATCTTCTTTACCAATGGCTGCGCACCCGTCTTTACAACTATCTGTACATAATGCTGTTCTCTCTCGGCTCCATCATGTTCTTCTATTCAGCCGACTATGTGCTCAACGATGTGATGGAACCCCATCAGAGGGTGCGTATCAACGTGCTGCTCGGTCTGGAGGAGGACATATCAGGCGCCGGATATAATGTTCATCAGAGCGAGATAGCCATAGGATCGGGCGGATTGAAGGGAAAGGGATTCCTCAACGGAACGCAGAACAAACTCAAGTTCGTGCCCGAACAGGACACCGACTTCATCTTCTGTACGGTGGGTGAGGAGGAAGGTTTCCTCGGTTCGGCGGGCGTGCTGCTGCTTTTCCTGGCACTGATATTAAGGCTTATATATCTCTCCGAACGCCAGACATTCAAGTACGGACGCATTTACGGCTATTCGGTGTTGAGCATATTCCTGTTTCATGTGTTCATAAACGTCGGCATGGTTCTCGGACTTACGCCCGTGATAGGCATTCCCCTGCCGTTCTTCAGCTACGGAGGCTCGTCGCTGTGGGGCTTCACCATCCTGCTGTTTATCTTCCTTCGGATAGACGCCGACCGCAAGTCAGTCAACACTTAGAGATATTCCCACGTCGCTTATTCCCGGCAACATCTCCCTCTTCATGTCGTGTCTGACACGTATGTGGAGCGAGTCGCCCTTGCTGAGGCGCATCTTCCTCAATGGAAATCTGAACTGATAGCAGCTCAGTCCCTTGCCTCTGGTCTTGCCGATGGCGTCGGTAAGCTCACATTTCACGGTGTCGGTGAAGGTGGTGTCGGCAGGAACCAGCCTCTGTTCCACAATGAGAGTGAGCCCCACGAACGGATAGCTGACGGTGGCTCTCAGTCCGAGCGACGTACTGTACACACCGTCAGCTGTGAGTCTGGGGATGTCGAAGCGCAGCGTGTCGTTCTTTTCCCACCCCGAAAGAGGTGTATGCTCATATCTGTCATACACCCTTCTTTCGTTGCAGGACGGCAGCACCGTCGCGGCAATGATTCCCACGATGAGTGCGGAAAAAGTCTTTCTCATTCCTGTTTCGGTGACGTTTCGGTTTTCTTCGGCTGCTGTGCCGTCTCCCTTACGCTGTCCTTGTTTCTGTTCTGTGCGGCGTTGCCCTGCTGCCTGTTTCCTCCGTTGGGCTGTCTGTTGTTCCTGTTTCTCGAGGCGTTGTTCCTTTTCTTCTTCCTGCTTTTGTCAAATCTGCTGATGTCAGCCTCGGCAAGCAGGTCGGCGGGACGGCTTTCCTTTTTCGGTTTCCCGTTTTCGGTGAGCGAGAGAGGTTTCTCCCCGTGTTTGTTCATTTCTATGATGTGGTGCGCCCTGTCAAATGAAATCGTCTCCACGTTTGACATCGTGTTCTTGTCGGTGGAGTAGGTGACGAGTCCTGTGAGGATGTCGCTTTTCACGAGATAATGGTCGCTGTCCTTTGTCTGGAGCACAATCTCCTTGCTCGGCATGGAGCGTCTTGCCTCCACATAGTCGTCAGCCTCGTAGTTGAGACAGCACTTCAGCTTGGCGCACATGCCCGCCAGTTTCTGCGGATTGAGCGATATGTCCTGTATGCGCGCGGCGTTGGTGCTCACGCTCACGAAGTTTTTCATCCATGTGGCGCAGCACAGTTCCCTTCCGCAGGGTCCTGTCCCGCCTATGCGTCCAGCCTCCTGACGCGCGCCTATCTGCTTCATCTCTATCCTTACATGGAACGTTTCAGCCAGCACTTTTATGAGTTGTCTGAAGTCAACGCGCTCGTCCGCGATGTAGTAGAATATCGCCTTGTTGCCGTCGCCCTGATATTCCACGTCGCCTATCTTCATCTGCAGTCCGAGGTCTTTGGCTATCTGCCGGCTCTGTATCATCGTGGCGTGCTCCCTGCTTTTAGCCTCATGATACTTGTCCATGTCCACGGGCTTGGCTATGCGGTATATTCTCTTGATGTCGTCAGCCGATTTCAGGTTGGCTTTCTTTATCTGTAGCTTCACCAGCTCGCCCGTAAGAGTGACCACTCCGATGTCGTGTCCGGGGGTTGCCTCCACCGCAACGATGTCGCCCTTTTTCAGTTCTATGTTGTTCACATTATGATAGTATCCCTTCCGCGTGTTCTTGAACTGCACCTCCACGAGGTCGGTCCTGTCGGTGTTTCCGGGCACGTCGTACAGCCAGTCGTAGGTGTTGAGCTGCCTGTCCTGCCTTCCGCACGCCCCGTGGCAGAGTCCTCTGCCGCAGCCGTGGGCTATCTTGAATTTCATATCTTTAAAGTCTGTCATGTCTTGAAGTATAAATTTGTATTATAAAAGTATATATATATAGTTGTAGAATGCTTATTTGCGCTTGTGGAGCAGGATGATAATCTGGAGTGACATTTCGAAGAACACTATCTTGGCGTTGGCGTTCTGCGCTATGTCACGTCTCGCCTTTGCCGTCAGTTCAGCCATTTCCACAATGTTAGCCTCATTGATGAACGGTGCGAAACGCCTTGCGAACTCCTCTTCCTCCTCCGTCATGTAGTTGAGCTCAGGCGTGTGGAAGTTGTACACGAAGTACTCCCTGACAAGGTGTGTGAAGTAGTCGAGCAGGCGTCTCTGCTTCTCCCGTCCGTATCCGGCTACGCTGTCGCTCCACTTCTTCAGCTCCTTCACCTTGCGCTGGTAAGCCAGACGCATGAGCATGGTGAACATGTCGAAGAACATCCTGTTCTCGTTGCCGGCGTTGAGTGTCTCGATAGCCTTTGTCCAGCTGCCTCCGGCAAGGCGCGCCATGCGTGCCGCCACGTTCTGTTCTATGCCCCTGCGCGCCATGAGCTCGCGTTCCATGTCGGCGGAGTCTATCGGTCTGACGTCTATGCGCTGTGTCCGGCTCCTTATGGTCTCGAGCAGCTGGTCGGGCTGTTCGCTCACCATGATGAAGAGAGTCTGTCCGGGCGGTTCCTCGAGCAGCTTGAGCATCTTGTTCGCACAAGTCTGGTTCATCCTTTCCGGCAGCCATATTATGCACACCTTATATCCTCCCATGCTCGGCTTGAGGCTCAGGATGCGTGTCAGCTCGTCGCTCTCCGCACCCGTTATTATAGCCTGCTGGTTTGCCGCCCCGATGGCGTTCATCCACTGTTCGAATGTGAAGTACGGTCCTTTGGCTACCATCTCGCGCCATTCTTTTGCGAAGTCGCCGCTCACGGGCTGGTGTTCCTTGCCCATGGACGGCAGTTTGATGGTGGGGTAAGTGAAGTGAAGGTCAGGATGGTTGAGGTGGTCGGTGAGTGCCGTGTCGCCGAGCAAGTATGCCGCGAACCCCATGGCTATCGCCATCTTGCCGCATCCCGACGGTCCGCACAGCAGTATGGCGTGCGGCACCCGTCCCTCGCTCTTCATCTCCTTCAGTCTGTCTATTGTCTCATTCTGTCCGACTACGTCCTCAAAACTCATTCTCTCTTCAGTGTTCTATTTCAGATTTTACAATATGTTCCTTACAATCTCCCTCACAGAGTCGGATGCCGACATCGTGTAGAAGTGTATGTTTGTCACGCCCGCCGCATACAGTTCGCGGCACTGCGTTGTGGTCCACTCTATGCCGAGGGCGCGCGCGTCGTCGTCGCTCTTGCACCTGACAGCCTCCAGCGCGAGCTCCTGCGGCAGGTCGCACCTGAACGTACGTGGAACGGCAGTGAGCTGCGATACCTTTGTGAAAGGCTTTATGCCCGGTATTATGGGTATGTGTATGCCCATGGCGCGCGCTTTCCTGACGAACTCGAAATACTTGCTGTTGTCGTAGAACAGCTGTGTCACGGCATACTGCGCCCCCAGTTCCTGCTTCGCCTTCAGCCATTTCATGTCCATCTCGATGTTAGGCGCCTCCTCATGTTTCTCCGGATATGCCGCCACGCCGTAGTCGAAGGTGCCCATGGGACATTTTATCGGTGTGCCGTCGGCAAAGAATCCGTTGTTGAACATGTTCACCTGTCTTATCAGGTCGGTGGTGTGCGCGTGCCCGTTTGGCGTCGGAATGAAGTTCCGGTCCTCCTTAGCCTTGTCTCCGCGCAGCAGCAGGAGGTTGTCTATTCCGAGAAACTGGAGGTCGAGCAGTTCGTATTCGATGTCCTCGATGGTAGCTCCGCTGCATATGACGTGGGGAATGACAGGTATGCCGAACCTGTTCTTTATCGCGGCGGCGACGGCAATCGTTCCCGGGCGACGCCTTATGCGCCGTCTCTCGAACAGTCCTCCTCCGGTCTCGCGGTAGACATATTCGCTGTGATGTGTGGTGATGTTGATGTAAGCCGGAGCGAACTCCTTCAGCTTCTCTATGGTAGAGAACAGGCTGCCCGTGCCCGTGCCTTTGAGCGGCGGGAGCACCTCGAACGAGAAAGTGCGCCTGTCCGTGCGGCTCAGCATTTCCTTTATTTTCATTCTTATGGGCGTATATTGTCTTTGTTGTTTTATTTTTAGTTCTCCTTGCAGCCGTAGCATGTCACGTCGCGTGCGGCTTGAAGCGTTGTGGCGGAGCTATCTCGACATCTCTCCTTTTATCAGCAGACATGCCGGTGAGACCACTCCTCCGTGGTCGAACCCGCTTAGCTCGTGTATGGGTATCTCGCTGTTGCCCACTCCCTCGAGCACCGCTTTAAGGTAGAGATTCTCCTCATAGCGCGCCATCTGCTCCAGACGGCGGTCTCCGGTGTACAGAACCAGGCGTGTGCCGAGCTTCCGCGCGTTGTTAAGCGGTGCGTATTTGTCCACGACAGGCAGTGTGAACGAAATCTTGCGTTCCTTCCTTATGGTGTAGTGGGTAGCCGCCTGACCGCTCACGGGGAAATAAGCCCGTATGGAGTCGGCGTCTGTTCCGTATTCCGCCAGATAGCTCTTGTCGAGTGCGAGCATCAGTGTGAGGTATCCTCCGGCGGAGTGACCGCCCACGTAAACCTGCGAAGGGTCGCCTCCGTATTCGGCTATGTGCTTCACCGTCCACGCCACGGCGGCAGCCGCGTCGCGCGTGTAGTCGGGGCATTTGCAGCGTGGAAAGAGTCTGTAGTTGGGCGCGACGATGGCTATGCCCGAGTTTTGCAGCTCCGGACGCAGCTCCTTTGAGCCGCCCTCGAGCGCGCCTCCGTGAAACCACACGATGGTCTTGAAGCCCTTGCGCCCTTCAGGCATGTATATGTCGAGCTTGCAACGCTCGCGTCTGTATGCCGATGTGTCGCTGTCGCTGACATATTGTATGTCCTTCACTGTCTTGTATTTGTCCTGTGCGGCAAGCGTAAGCGATGCGCAAAGTGCCGCGAATGCAAGTATGAGTCGTCTCATTTTCCTGTTTTTTATGTGTACTGTCTGTATTACAGAGAGTGTTGCCTGACGGCAAGATACTGTCGGTTTATGTTCAAGATAATGCAAATCGAGCACAACGGCAAGTCGGAAAAACGGAGTTTTACCAGGCTTGACACTGCCGAGATGCCGCTTATCTTATACAAAGATAATGCAAGTCGAGCGCAACGGCAAGACGGAAAAACTGAGTTTTACCGTACTTGACACTGCCGAGACGCCGCTTATCTTATACAAAGATAATGCAAGTCGAGCGCAACGGCAAGTCGGGAAAACGGAGTTTTGCCGTACTTGACACTGCCGAGACGCCGCTTATCTTATACAAAGATAATGCAAGCGAGCGGCAAAAGAGCTTGCTCTTATTTGCCCGAGTGCCGCTTATCTTATACAAAGATAAGAATTTTATCGATAAAAGAGGTCATATTGTCGTTGAACGGATTTTTATTAACTTATTTTTGCGTAGTGTGAGTATGAAATGTTAAATATGGCTCTCTGAAAACTCCGTATTTGCATACCGGCGGCGTTCTGTGTGCTTACGCCCGTTTTTTGTGAGTGGAGACGGCTTTCGCGCAATCAGTTGTCTTTCAGTCCGTTCACCGTTAATAATCATACGACACGTATTCTTCCATAATCTCAAAGAGCCTTTACGGGCTTGCGGAAAAGCCTTTCCTGTGTGTTGAAAAAGGCTGTTTTATGACGTGGAAAAGCCTTTCCCGAGGTGCGGAAGAGCCTTTCCGGAAACGAGAAACGTCGGAAGCGGTGTTGTCGTTATACCGTTTCCGACGTTCGTTGTCAGCTTTTATGGTTTGTGAAATTGCGGATTGCGTCCGCAGATATGTTAAATGCTGATGGTTTTACTGTTAATTAATGCAAAGTCGGAGCCACGGTTTGCAATCCGCAGCCCTTATTTATCCCATTATGTAACGCGCCTTTCTGCCGAGCAGTCTGTACATCGCCCATGTGAAGGCATATGATATCATGAATATCATTATAGCCATCACAGGCACCTGAAGAGGTATCGGCAGCGACATCTCGCCTATGAGCAGGAACACCGGACCTACCACGAAGTAGTGCACGATGTATATGCCAAAACCGTATTTGGGCATGGTGGCGAGAGCCTTGCGCATACGCTCGCCGTTTATCTTCACCTTTTGCAGCAGGAGGAACACGGCGATTGTCATGAGCACCACGTTCGGACTGCAGAACGTGAAGTACAGTTCCATGTCGAGCTCCGTTGATGCCGGGTTGGCGGCAGCCGCGCTGAAACCTGTGAAAGTGACGGCATATCCGGCTGCGAACATCATTGCACTCACCGCGAGAGTCTTGCCGAGGCTCCAGTCGTTGCCGCGTCGCAGATAGTGTCCGAGCAGCAGATAGCCTGAGAATCCTGCGAAGTAATAGAACAGTCCGAACTCGTTCCATGTAGCCTCACCGAACAGATACTTGCTGATGTATGCCTCGCCGTAGGGGAGGAAGAGCGACACTGCCCATATGGTGAGGAACAGGCGTTCCGCGCTTCTGCCGTATTTCTCTATCCATGCCGAGAAGAAAGGTATGTAGAGATACATGCCGATGAGCAGATACATGTACCACATGTGGTTCTCGGTGAAGCTGAACTGCAACGGAATCATCGCCACACTGCGAAGAGAGTCGGCGAGAGCCTGCGACTCGTTGCCCTGCACGTAGCAGAAAAAGTCGCCTATAATCTCCTTCGGCAGACCTATGACGCCCGTGAACCACGGGAATATGTTGTAGAGCACCGACCATATAAGCATTGGCCATAGTATGCGCGGGATGCGCTTCTTGTAGAAGTCCTTTATGCTCATGTCGCCTACGGGGAGCAGCAGCAGACCGGTCATCATCACGAAAAGCGGTACCGACGGGCGGAGCAGCGAGCCGTAGATGGCTGCCCAACTCTTGTATTCGGGCAGTTTTCCGAGAACCGGGGAGATGTAGAACGGGTCGATGCAGTGTACGCCTATTACCATTATCATGGCGACGAGGCGCACGACGTCGAGCCATACAATGTGTTCCTTTCTATTCAAATTATTCATTCTTTTTGCGGGTTTTTAGATGATTAGCGATGCAAAGATATACTGTTTTTCTCATTTTATGCGCTTTTGTGTAAGTTTTTTATGTATATTTTTATAAATATATGATGCTGTGCGACAGTGTAAGATACGCAAAAACTTGTCTTTTCATGTTTGGTGTTACGCTTGCCTTTCGCTGTATTATATTAATATTTCATACCTCCTTATCGCATCCGTATATGACACCGGTTTCCCTTTTTCATCCGGACAATGCGCCAGCCAGTAGAGACGCAAAATCTTGCGTCTCCCGTTCAGCATGTCATTCCTTCGTTGTCAGTCGTTTGCATGTGTATTCCTTAGCCTCCCTCCAGTAGAGACGCAAAATCTTGCGTCTCCCGTTCAGCCTGTCATTCCTTCATTGTCGGGCAGTTGCACGTGTATTCCTCAGCCTCCTGCCAGTAGAGACGCAAAATCTTGCGTCTCCCGTTCAGCATGGCATTCCTTTTATTGTCAGACAGTTGCACGTGCATTCCTCAGCCTCATGCTTGTGAGACGCAAAATTTTGCGTCTCTACTTTTGTTTGATGGCGTTTATAGTTAAAAGGCATGTTTGCAGGCATTACGCTGCATGTAAATGGATAATGCGGCGGAGGTGTATTGTAACATCTGTTGCGCGATTGTGCTTATTTGGTGTGGCGTTGTTTTTTTTGACGTATTTTATTTGTGCGGATATTTTTATTTTGTATCTTTGCATAAGGTGGGCTTCGGCTCGGCAATGCCAAGTCTGGTAAAACTCTGTTTTCCCTCCTTGTCGTTGCACTCGCCGTGCACCGCCTTGCTCTCTGTCTTGATTTATATGGTATTTACTAACCCATAAGCTTGATTATTTTTACAAAAGATGACGAACAATAGTTTATTTAACCGCGTATTGCTGACGGTCGTCGTGCTGGCAGCATTGGGCGGTGTGTGCGCAAGTGCCTCGGCGAAGGACGGAGGCAATGCCTATCTTATGAAAAGAGCGTCGCAGACATTCGACGCGGTGAGAAAACACATGGCGACGGACGACAAGGTGCTTTTGCAGGAGGCGGTGCCGGTGAAGGAAGGACAGAACCCTTATTCGTTCCTTTGGGGATATTCGGCTATGGTGTCGTCGGTGAGTGCCATGTATGAGGCGTCCGGCGACAAGCATTGGCTCGACGTCATGGACGGCATGATGCTGAAAGGTCTTGACAAGTATTATGACACCAAGCGGCAGCCTGCCGGGTATGCGTCGTATGTGAACACGGCTCCGCAGAGCGACCGTTTCTATGACGACAACATTTGGCTCGGCATCGACATGGCAGACCTCTACGCTGCCACAGGGAAGAAAAGCTATCTGCAACGGGCTGAGGAGATATGGACGTTTGTGATGTCCGGATATGACGACAAGCTCGGAGGCGGCATATACTGGTGTGAGCAGAAGAAGGAGAGCAAGAACACATGTTCAAACGCTCCTGCAAGTGTGTTCGCACTGAAGATGTATAACGCTACGAAGGAGAAGAAATATCTGGAGCGCGGAAAAGACATATACAAATGGACGAAAGACAGTCTGGAGGACAAGACAGACCATCTCTATTTCGACCATCTCACGCTGAAAGGTCGTCTGGGACGTGACAAGTATTCGTATAATACGGGTCAGATGCTTCAGGCGGCGGCAATGCTTTACAAGATAACGGGCGACAGAAAATATCTTGACGACGCCCGTCTCATGGCGGCTGCGGCATACGACAGGTTCTTCGAGGACAAGGGTCGCCCGGACGGACTGCGCATTCTGAGGGGCGGAGAAATGTGGTTCGACTCAGTGATGCTGCGCGGATATATAGAGCTTTACGGCGTGGACAACGACGGCAAATATCTGAAGGCGTTCCTCGCGTCGATGGACACGGCGTGGGGCAAGGGCGGTTCGCGTGACGCGGACGGACTTTTCGGACGCCATTATGACGCGCGCGGAAAGAAAGGCGTGCGCACTCTGCTCAATCAGGCTGCAATGATTGAGATGATGGCGAGGCTGTCGGCGGTGAAGTGAACAGACCGTATATAATAATAGGTATAAATATAATAATGTATATATAATATAAAATCTATGAATCAAAGACTTAAATTCTTTGCCGGAGCAGCCGTGATGCTGGCTCTCTCGGCAAACGTTGCGCAGGCTAAAGACTTTGACGCGCAAAAGTACATCACACACGCCAAGGATGCCACGGCATTCGTGTCGAAACGTCCGGCGGAGTCTGAGCGTCTGTTCCGCTCGGATGCTGTGGAGAAGAAAATAAAGGAAGTGAAGAAGCTCCTGAAGGATAACAAATATCTGGCATGGATGTTTGAGAACTGCTTCCCGAACACTATCGACACCACTGTGCACTTCGACGGCAAGGACGACACTTTCGTTTACACCGGCGACATCGCTGCCATGTGGCTCCGCGACTCCGGAGCGCAGGTGTGGCCCTATGTGCAGCTGGCAAACAAAGACCCTGAGCTGAAGAAGATGTTGCGCGGTGTGATCCTGCGCCAGCTCAAGTGCATCAACATCGACCCGTATGCCAACGCATTCAATCCGGGTCCGCTGGAGGACAACCCGTGGGCAAGCGACCTCACAGACATGAAGCCCGAGCTGCACGAGCGCAAATATGAGATTGACTCTCTGTGCTATCCGCTCCGACTGGCTTACCATTACTGGCAGGTAACGGGTGACACATCCGTGTTCGGTGACGAGTGGAAGGCTGCCGTAAGAAACATATTGAAGACCTTCCGCGAGCAGCAGCGCAAGAACGGACTCGGTCCGTACAAGTTCCAGCGCAAGACCGAGCGTCAGCTCGACACCGTATGTAACGACGGACTCGGAGCTCCCGCCAAACCGTGCGGACTCATCTGCTCGTTCTTCCGTCCGTCTGACGACGCCACGACATACCTTTATCTCGTGCCTTCAAACTTCATGGCAGTGTCGTCGCTGCGCAAGGCTGCCGAGATCCTGACAAAGGTAAACAACGACGCAGCTACTGCCGGTGAGTGCACCGCTCTGGCAGAAGAGGTGGCTGAGGCACTGCAGAAGCACGCCATATACAACCATCCCAAGTATGGCAAGATTTATGCTTTCGAGGTTGACGGATACGGCAACTACAACCTCATGGACGACGCCAACGTCCCGAGTCTGCTCGCTATGGCTTACCTCGGTGATGTTGATATAAACGACCCCATCTATCAGAACACACGCCGTTTTGTATGGAGCGAGGACAATCCTTACTTCTTCCGCGGCTCGAAAGGCGAGGGCATAGGCGGTCCGCACATCGGTTATGACATGGTGTGGCCTATGTCCATAATGATGAAGGCGTTCACAAGTCAGGACGACGCTGAGATAAAATGGTGCATAGAGACGCTTCAGCGTACTGACGCCGGAACAGGACTGATGCACGAATCGTTCAACAAGAACAATCCGGACAAATACACACGTCCTTGGTTCGCATGGCAGAACACACTTTTCGGTGAGCTTATACTCAAGCTGATTGATGACGGTAAGGTAGATCTTCTTGTGAACGCGAAGAGATAAGAACGCCATATCGCGGCATGAACGTGCAACGCTTGTGCCGGGCGGATATATAAAACGTCGGCAGAAGAGTCCGTAGCTATGCGGACATACTTCTGCCGACGTTTCTTTTACGACAGACTGCCTGTTGGAAGAAGCTGATTATAAAAGTCGCGTGACTGGCTAAGCTGATTTATAAGACACATGAAAACACCTTCCGGATGTTTTTTACACCTTATTATATATATCACGTATGGCAATGAAGAATATTTATATATGTGAATAAATACCGCCTGAGCCGCATTATCCTAATGGAGTTGCTTACGTATTGTAATAAGTGTGAAATGTTAAAAAACGGATTTTGGCGAAGTATTTTATTATTATCTTCGTGTTTTATTCTTTTTTTTTCGGAAAAAGAATAGGATAAAATGAAGATTTGAGAAGAATTGAGCATTTCAACTGACTGTCAGTAGGTTTGGGCATAGGTTGGCACAAGGTGGCACAGATGGGGAAGACAGGCTTTGGGAAGAATATGGAAACAGATGCACTTCCAAATCATTACCCGATATCGGATGCACTTTTAATACTAACGGTCTATATTTCTGCGTTCTGCGTAGGTTTACATTCTGCCCTTACAACTCCCATAAACTAATTTTGCACCAAACAAAAAGTAAGGATTATGAGGAGTACATTCAAGACCGTGTTCTACGTGAACGCAAGCAAAGAGAAGAACGGAGTTGTCCCCATCATGGGACGTGTGACCATCAACGGGACTATCGCACAGTTCAGTTGCAAGCAGACCATCCCAAAAGCACTTTGGGACGCAAAGGGAAACCGTGCCAAAGGCAAGAGCAAGGAGGCACAGGCGGTAAACTTCGCGTTGGACAACATCAAAGCGCAAATAGTGAAGCACTATCAGCGTCTTTCCGACCGTGAAGCCTGTGTGACCGCTGAAATGGTACGTAACGCTTATCAGGGCATAGGCACAGAATATGAGACCTTGTTACGTGCCTTTGACAAGGAGAACGCGGCTTTTGCCAAACGTGTGGGTAAAGACCGCTCCAAGCGCACATATCTGAAATACCTGACTGTCCGCAAGTATGTAGCCGAGTTTATCAGAAAGCAATATAAACGTGCCGACATAACGATGAACGAACTTACGGAGGACTTCATCCGCGACTATTGCCTGTACCTGCGCAACGAGGCAGGGCTTGCGCAATCTTCCGTGTGGATATACTCCATACCATTGAAACATATCGTCACCACGGCTCACTACAACGGAAAGATACCAAGAAACCCGTTTGCAATGTACCACGTTGACCCCGACCATAAGGAGCGCGGCTTTCTGACGGAGGAGGAACTTCAGGCATTGGGCGCAATCAAACTGGAAAATCCAAACTTCGCGCTGGCAAGGGACTTGTTCCTGTTCGGATGCTGGACGGGCATATCGTTCATAGACATCAAGAACCTCACGACTAACAATATCGTGGAAATGAACGGTGCGCAGTGGATTGTGTCGAAACGGCAAAAGACAGGTGTCCCGTTCCAAGTCAAGCTGATGGACATTCCGATGCAGATAATCAAGCGTTACGAGCCGTTCCGAAAAGACAAGAGGCTATTTAACATAGGCTCACTTGACATGGTAAACAAACGCATAAAGAACATAGCGAAGAAGTGCGGTATCGAGAAGCCGGTTTCCTTTCACCTCAGCCGGCACAGCTTCGCTGTCATGGCATTGAACTACGGTATGCCGATAGAAAGCGTGAGCAAGATACTCGGACATACGGACATCAAGACCACGCAAATTTATGCCAAGGTAACGAACACGAAACTAAACAGCGACATTTCCGCCTTTGAGAACAAAATAAGCGGACGTTTCGACATATAACCGCTTGATTATGGAACGGGGCATTATTACGATGAATGAGTACGGTAGAGTGACTATACCCACTTCTACAAATGTATGGATGACAGAGGCAGAGCTGTCCTCATTGTTGGGTACAATCGCCCCAACACTCCGTGCCGCCATCCGAGCCGTATATAAGAGTGGAGTGCTGAAACGACATGAGGCAGAACGGTATATCCGTTTGCCCGACGGCTACGGCATGGAAGTGTACGCCCTGCCTATGGTCGTGGCAATTGCATTCCGCATCAATACTCCATGTGCGGCAATGGTGCGCGATACCCTGCTGGAAAGGCTGTACGGGCGAAAAGAAAAACAAGTCCTGTGGGTGTCAATTGACAGACCGATGTGCGAGTGTTAGAGCGTGGGTACGTACCTACGTAAACAGCCCGAAGAAGCGAGAAAGGAATGCTTCTTCGGGCTTTCTTTTTGTTTTGCCGCACCTTTTCTTATGTGCTTTTCTGCATTTTCTTGTCAGTTTGTTACGATTGCGCCGTTCCGCTTCGTTTTGCGTATCAGAGTTTTATGCGTTGCATCATAACTTTGCACCCGATTGTTTAACCCGTTGCCGACACTGCTGTCGGCGACACAAAACCAAGCAAAGCCTATGGCAGAACAAGACGAATTCATCCGTGTGGGGACAACCCTCTACAAGATTGTTGACCAGCCGCTGATTGACGGGGGCTGTGTGAAGAAACGCATCGCATGGAACTCCGAGACCTTGCGGCAGGACTACGGCAAAGACCGCATGGCTACCGTGCCGAAGTATGACGGTTTCTGTACCGTCCCCGACCATGTGGGCTACAAGCCCGTTGTCGGAAAGTTCCTCAATCTCTATGAGCCGATAGGACACCGACCGCAGGAGGGCAGTTTCCCCTGCATCCGCTCGTTAGTGGAGCATATCTTCGGAGAGCAATACGAGTTGGGCATGGACTATCTGCAACTGCTTTACCTGCAACCTGTCCAGAAGCTGCCTATCCTGCTGTTGGTGTCCGAAGAACGGAACACGGGCAAAAGCACGTTCCTCAATTTCCTGAAAGCCATCTTCCAAGACAACGTGACGTTCAACACCAATGAGGACTTCCGCAGCCAGTTCAATTCCGATTGGGCAGGCAAGCTGCTCATCATGGTGGACGAGGTGCTGCTCAACCGCAGGGAGGACAGCGAACGGTTGAAGAACCTCAGCACCACACTTTCCTACAAGGTGGAGGCGAAAGGCAAAGACCGTAACGAAATCGGTTTCTTCGCCAAGTTTGTGTTGTGTTCCAACAACGAGCATCTGCCCGTCATCATAGATGCAGGCGAGACACGCTATTGGGTACGCAAGATAGGACGATTGCAGTGTGATGACACCGATTTCCTGCAAAAGCTGAAGGATGAAATCCCCGCTTTCCTGTACTTCCTTATCCATCGGGAATTATCAACAAAAAAAGAAAGCCGTATGTGGTTTGCCCCGAAGCTGATTGATACGGAAGCCTTGCGGAAGATAATCCGCAGCAACCGCAACCGCCTCGAAATAGAAATGGCGGACTTGCTGCTTGACATCATGGCGAAGATGGAAGTGGAAACGGTGTCATTCTGCCTGCATGACATTATCCCCCTGCTGCTGTGTTCGCAGGTCAAGGCAGAGAAGCCGCAGGTGCGTAAAGTGGTGCAGGAGTGCTGGAAACTGTCCCCTGCACCCAACGGGCTTACCTATACCACCTACATGTATGGCGGCGAGGGACGCTACCAACCACGCAAGGGAGTGGGCAGATATTACACCGTGACCAAGGAACTGCTGGAAAGCCTGTGATATTCTGTTGAATTGTTGAATAGATATAATAGAATGTTGATATATAGTAATACACAGACTCAACAGAATACCAACAACGCCCAACGGACGATGAAGAGGGAGCGCGGCAGCATCCAATTCTGTCCTCACTCCTTCTTTTCGTTGCCGTTTGTTGGGCATTATGCGTTTGTTGAAACTAAGTTGAGTGCATATAAAACAATATATCAATATGTTATGTGCCATATTCAACACTTCAACGCTTTTACACCCGTCAACAAGTCTGTGGGGAAACGGCAGGGCATTCCAAGTGGGTATTACGTATACCGATATGCCATCATGTCAACAAGCAGGCATGTCAACGTGACGGCACGAAACCATGACGACAAACCGACAGGGCGGCATGACGTACCACCCAAGCTGGCGAAAGAAGAAAAAGCATCCGGCGACCACTGATTGCGCAGCGGATTTTAAGAACGGAAAAGCCATAGCTCATTAGGGCGTTTTCTTCACGCACCGCTGCGCTAATGCTAAAAACGCCCCAATGAGCCAACGGGGTTACCCCCTCTGGACACCCCCGTTTTCATGCGGCACGACCGCAACGGACGGGCATGAACAAACAAGATTGTAGAACCTATAAAAACAAAAGACAAAAATGGGATACATAAGCATCCAATTCAACAAGGCGAAAGGCTCGGCGGACACGGGCGCGTCCGACCACATCGAACGCAAGACCGTCCCCAAGAACGCCGACTCTACACGCACCTGCCTCAACCGTGAGCTGGTGGACTTCCCCGATGGCGTGACAGACCGCACCGGAGCAATCAATCACCGCATCCGCACGGCAGGCATCAAGAGGAAGATAACGCCCGACCAAGTGAGGGCAATCCGCATCGTGCTTTCAGGCACGCATGAGGACATGATGAAAGTGCAGGACGAGGGCAGACTGAACGAATGGTGTGCCGACAACCTGCAATGGCTGCACCGCACTTTCGGACGGGAGAACACCGTTTCGGCAGTCCTGCACATGGACGAGCATACGCCGCACATCCACGCAACGGTTGTACCGATTGTAACGGGCGAGCGCAGGAAAGCGAAAAAGAAGCAACAGGCAGAGGGCAAGCGCACCTACCGCAAGAAAACGGATGCCATTCGCCTGTGCGCCGATGACGTGCTGACACGTGAAAAGCTGTCAGCCTATCACGACAACTACGCCGAAGCAATGGCGAAATACGGCTTGCAGCGTGGTATCCGTGGCTCGGAGGCACGGCATACCACCACCGCCCAATACTACCGTGATTTGAAGCGGCAGACGGGAGAACTTGAAGCCAATGTGCAGCAGTTGCAAACGGAAAGACAACAGGCGGAACAGAAACTTGACGAGGTGAAGCAAGGAATCAAGTCGGAAAAACTGGAAGCCGCTAAGACCGAGGCGAAAGCCGCACTCGTGGCAAAGGTCGGTTCTCTTTTGGGTGGTGGAAAGTTGAAAGCGGAAAGGGAAGGGTTTCAGCAGCGCATAGCAGAACTTGAAAATCAAAATGCAAGATTAGAGCAATATATCAAGCAGATGGAATGTGAACACCAAACCCAATGCAGCAAGTTCGGTGAGTATATAGACAAGGTAAAACGATACTTTCCTCATGTGGATAAATTGTTGCCCCTGATAGACTTCTGTCGTAATACGTTGCACTTCTCCGAACAGATAATCCAAGAATTGTGCAAGTTGAAGAAGGTGAAGTTAAAGGGTGATTTTTATTCACCCGAATTTAACCGTAAATTCCATGCAGAAGGTGCGGCTTTCTCGTTTGAAGAAGATAAAAGCAGAACTGGACATTTCCGAATATGCGTGAATGATATTCCGCTTGTGCAATGGTTCCGGCAGAAGGCGCATGAATGGAGAAACGGTTTGGGGATTACTACCCAAAAGCAAAGTAATGGGATGAAAATTTAATGCACGCGCATAAATCCCGTTCAAACAGTCTCAAAAAGTAAAGAAAATCATTCAATGAAAGGAATTTATCAAGGATTTTAGCTACTTTTGCAATTGGATTGGGGAAGCCCTTTCCGAGACATAGAAAAAGAAGAAGCGTTATGCTTATCTTGTAGAACGGAAACCTGAGAAATTTCTGAATTGTGTACAAGGGTAGCATAGTGGTTCTCACGCTATAGCGTGGGCTGCTATTACTACATCTGTACACAGGGTTTTCTCAGGACCTCCGAACTAAGACGTAGCATCGCAGTGCCACGCTTCGTGTTTTGGATAAGTGTCAATAATTATCATTAAAATAGTGAACATTATGAAGAATGTTATTACCTTACTATCCTGTGCAGTTGCATTAGTTATGACTTCTTGCACACTCTCTAACGAGGAAAAAGCTGAGAAGTTGGTTAAAGAGACGCTTAAAGACTATCTCTATCACCCAGATTCTTATGAACCAATATCAACAAAAGTTGATAGTATGTTCATTGATGTAACTACTATTGAACCTATTATGAAAATTAGTGAGGACATCAAAGATTTGATGTCTAAAATAAACAGATGTAAAATGAAAGTCGAATCCGCAGAATCTTCTATGGATATTTTTGCTCCTAATGGATATTCTTCTCAATACTCTCGTGGAGAATATGCGCGGGCAAAAAAAGAGAAAGAAGAAGCCAAATCTGATTTGGATAAATATACCAAGAAACTTTCAGAACAACTTGTTTCTCTAAAAGAAAATGTTGCAAAATATCACAAAGGTGAATTTACAGGTTGGGCGGTAAGTCATAGATTTAGGAGTCTTAATGGCGCAGGCTCAATGACCATTCCGGGAGAAATGATTTTCTTTTGCGATAAAGAGTTTACAACTTGTGGCGGTTATGAAGTTGATAAGTTTGAGAACTTTGCAAAAATCTTGAAAGCTGTAGATGAAGCAACTTCTGATGAAGATATAATAGATTATTTTAGGGAGGATAGCTTTTTACTGTAACTCCCGTCTTTTAATAGAATAGAAAGTAAGCGTGCCTTCATGGCACGTTAACCTTTTATACAATGTAAACTTTATCAACGGCAAATCTTTCTTTTAGTATGCAGGCATTGTTTATTGGGGTAATTTGTATTATAACTATTTCAATTTGTTATATAGCTATAACAAGAACACGCCTAAAAAATAAGTCCAAGGAACTTTCTGAAAAGTTAAACCACATATCTTCTTATAGCAATAAATCCAATTATGAGCAAGCAAGAGAAAGATTGTCGGCATTAAACAACGGAGCATTTATTGATATTCCGTCCGACCTTAATAGCACTTTTTCAGGGAAGATAATATCTGCAACGCAAGAAAAAGATTTTGTCAATCATTATAAGCCGCATTTTCAAGAAGCATATTCACTTGTTAAGAAACTTGAAGCCTTTAATATCACTCCATCTGAAACCATATCCAAATTTATCAGTGACTTTGGGGCTATCAATAGACTTGTAAAACAACATAATGAGGGAATCATTACATTTCTACTTGACACGCATAAAGAGTTTTTCGACCATTGCCTAAAATATCCGTTAGACAAGCAACAAAGACGCTCAATCGTTTCAGAAGAAGAAAATTGTTTAGTAGTCAGTAGTGCAGGGAGTGGAAAGACTTCATCCATCGTAGGGAAAGTAAAGTATTTGACTGAAATAAAGAAAATCAACCCTCAAAATATTCTCCTTATCAGCTACACAAACAAGGCTGCCGCTGAATTAACAGAAAGAATGGGTATTGCTGGTTTGCGAGGGTACACTTTTCACAAACTTGCCCTTGACATTATCGGACAGACAACAGGACAAAAGCCATCAATATATGAAAATACGGACGCGCTCTTCGTGAAAATCTACCATGAATTATTGAACGACAAGAAATTCAAGAAAAGCGTAATAGAATACTTCATTGATTATCAAACGCCCGAAAAGGAGTGGGAAAAGCGGAAGAATGAGCGTAGGCAACAACTTTCAGAGCAAAAAGAGGTGCGTTTGAAAGCAACGTTTCCCGATATGGACGGAAAAACTGTTTATGTACGGAGTGAACAAGAGCAGAAAATATGCTTTGCGCTATCTTCCCTTAGCGTAAAATTCAGATATGAAGAGCCATACGAGCATCCATTGGTAGACGAGATGCACTCTCAATACAAACCGGATTTTTCCATTTATTTTGAACAAGGTGGAGAAACAAAGCGAATATATTTAGAGCATTTTGGAGTGGACGAGCATGGGCTTGTTCCTATATGGTTTGCCAAAGACAGAGGCATTACCTATGAAGAAGCAAACCAAAAGTACAACGATGGCATAACATGGAAAAAAGCGGCACATGAGAAATTCGGCACTAAGCTGTTGACAACTTCAAGTGCAGACTTTCATTATTCCGATATTCGGGAGAAGTTGAAAACCTTATTGGAAAAGGCTGATGTTTCCATCCAAGAGAAAACAGATGCAGAATTATACGATATGGTTCTTCCCCCGAACAGCAAGCATGAGAAGGCTTTTATCCGCCTTGTCGTGACTTTCGTGACATTGATAAAGTCAAGTTGCAAATCTGTAGATGAAGTATTAAGGCAAACTAAAAACGCAGGGGACGAACGCAGTACGTTCATTATCAAAAACATCTTTCAGCCCATTTATAAACGGTATATTGAAGAATTGGCGAACATCAACCAAATAGATTTTACGGATGCAATTCTGCAAGCTACCGACATTTGTCGTTCCTCCCATCCTGTGAAGTATGATTATATCATTGTGGATGAGTTTCAAGACATATCAGTTGACCGTTACAACTTCTTAAAAGTATTGCGAGAGGGAAATCCACCCGCCAAGTTGTATTGTGTGGGCGATGACTGGCAGTCCATCTATCGTTTTTCGGGGAGCGACATGGCACTTTTCAATCAGTTTTCAGATTACTTCGGCCAGACAGAAATCAATAAGATTGAAACAACATATCGGTTTGGAGAGCCTTTAGTCAACCTGTCCTCGCAATTTATCCAACGCAACGAAGCCCAAATTAAAAAGAACATCCATCCTTTTAACCCACAAGTTAAAACAGAATTACAGTTTTGCGATTATGAAAGACGAGATTATTGCAATGTTATCGGACAATTGGTCGCGTCAATTCCATTAGACAAATCAGTCTTTTTGTTAGGGAGATATTCCTTTGACGATTATTACCTGTCGTTCATGTATAAATTCGTGAAAGAGGGTAATCGCTTTTTCTATATCATCGGAGACAGGAAAATAGAGTTTCTGACCGTTCATAAATCCAAAGGACTTGAAGCAGACTATGTGATAATTCTTCAATGCAACAAGGACACATACGGGTTTCCCTCACTTGTAAGCGATGACCCTGTGCTTAATTATGTCTTGACAAAAAGCGACCAATATCCATACGGAGAAGAACGCAGGCTGTTTTATGTAGCCATTACCAGAGCTAAAGTAAAGACCTATATACTGTATGACAGACGCTTTCCTTCCGTTTTCGTGGACGAATTCTTGCATCCGGAAAAAGTCACGGAAGAAAGTTATGCCAAGCATCCAAACGCCAACAAAAAGTGGACACGCAGTGCGGATAATTTTCTGCTTACCCTTTATCATGAAGGGAAAAGTATAAAATACATAGCCGAGAAAATGGGCAGAAGTCAAACCTCGATAGTAATGCGATTAGGAAAATTGGAAGGGAAACGGCAATAAAATACTGATTGCATTTCGTTTGTCGAAAATATATGTTACCTTTGCATAGAGTTGTTTGACAGCAATGTACTGCACATCGCAGAATTTATGACCGTTGCCAAGTCATTACCTCACTTGTGGCAAAAAGTGCGCAAGTTGCTTATTCCTAAATTATTCCTATCTTATAGCTGTATTTTACAGAAAAATGGTTTACTTTGCATTGTATATAGAATTAGAGACATCAAATAAGGATTCTAACGAATTGAAGAATATTGAATTTTTGTTTAAGTTATATAATAACGGTACTTGGTTTTTTCTTGAAAGGTAAAATAAGATTGCTTAAGGGGTAACATGAAAAATTATAAGTAGGTTGATTATTAACTAACTTTAGAATTATAAATTTGATGAAGAAATTATTAATGTCTGTTGCAGTACTCGCTACTGCAGTGTTTGCCAATGCTCAGACACCGGCAGATTTTGTGCCCTACAAGAGCACAAAGCTTCGTTTGCCGTCTGTGCCGCTGGTGGTTTCGGATCCTTATTTTTCCATCTGGTCTCCGTATGATAAGCTCAATGAGGGTGACACACGTCATTGGACCAACGACGAGAAACCTCTTGAAGGACTTCTGCGCGTTGACGGCAAGACTTATCGTTTCATGGGATCAAAGGAAAGAGCTCTTCTTGAATCAATCGTTCCTATGGCTGATGAGGCAGAATGGAAGGCTATGTACACACGTACAAATCCGGGTGCTGGATGGGAAAAGCCTGACTTCAACGCAAGCGGATGGAAAGAGGGTACTGCCGCGTTCGGTTCTCCGGAGCTGAGCAACGTGCGCACTCATTGGTCTGAACAGAATTCTGACCTTTATGTACGCCGTAGCGTGGAGCTTACAGCTGACGACCTTAACAACGATCTTTATCTGGTTTATTCTCATGACGACGTTTTTGAGATCTTTATCAATGGAACTTCTGTAGCCAAGACCGGAGAGACATGGCGCGAGGGTGTAAAGCTGCACCTGTCTGACGACGTGAAGAAGCTCCTGAAGCCGGGCAAGAACGTTATAGCGGCTCATTGCCACAACACGACCGGCGGTGCTTACACTGATTTCGGACTGTTCAAGAATCTTGCAGTAAGTAACGCCAACATACTGCAGGCTGAGCAGAAGTCGGTGAGCGTACTCGCCACATCTACTTATTACACATTCGTGTGCGGACCGGTTGAGCTTGACGTGGTGTTCACAGCTCCTATGCTGATCAATGACTACGATCTGCTGTCAATGCCTATCAACTACATCTCATATCAGGTTCGTTCTACAGACAAGAAGACACATGACGTGCAGTTCTACCTGAGCGCCAATCCTTTGCAGGGCGTGAACAAGAGCTCGCAGCCTACTGTTTCTTCTACTGTAATAAAGAACGGTGTGAAATATCTCAAGACCGGTACTGTTGACCAGCCTATTCTCGCAAAGAAGGGTGACGGCATCTGCATCGACTGGGGATACTTCTATATGCCTAATGTGAACGGAAACGTAAGCCTTTCAGCAGAGAACAAGATAAAGGACACATTCCTTTCTACAGGTGAGCTTCCTGAGAGCGAAGAGGTTGTTGTATGCCGCAAGCCTTCACAGATGCCTACATTGGCTTATGTGCACAACTTCGGCAACGTGACCACAGCTTCAAGCTTCACAATGCTCGGATATGACGAGATACAGGACATCGAGTATATGTACGAGCGTTACAAGGGATACTGGGCACACGGTGGCAAGGTTACGATTTTCGACGCTTTCGACCGTCTGAAGAACAGTTATTCAGAGCTTATGGCTAAATGCCGCGAGTTCGACAAGATGATCTACGATGACGGATTGAAGGCTGGCGACGTGAAGTATGCCGAGATTCTTTCAGGTTCTTACCGTCACGTGATTGCAGCCCACAAGCTTTTCGAGGACAAGGACGGCAATCTGCTCTTCTTCTCTAAGGAAAACAACTCCAACGGTTGTGTGAATACGGTTGACCTTACTTATCCTGAGGCTCCGCTGTTCCTTGTTTACAACCCCGACCTGCAGAAGGCGATGATGACAAGTATCTTCGATTACAGCTACTCGGGACGTTGGACAAAGCCGTTCGCCGCACACGATCTTGGAACATATCCTATCGCTAACGGTCAGGTTTACGGTGGCGACATGCCTCTGGAGGAAGCCGGTAACATGATTACTCTTGCCGCTATGATTGCTAAGATTGAGGGCAATACGAAGTATGTTGACAAATACTGGAATATCCTCAAGATGTGGACTGACTATCTCGTAGAGAACGGACAGGATCCTGCCAACCAGCTTTGTACAGACGACTTCGCAGGACACTGGGCTCACAACTGCAACCTTTCAATAAAGGCTATCATGGGTGTGGCAGGCTTTGCGGAGATGGCTCGCATCAAGGGCGACGCTGCAACAGCCGACAAGTACATGAACAAGGCTAAGGAAATGGCGGCAAAGTGGGAGAAGGACGCACGTGAGGACGACCACTATCGCCTTGCTTTCGACCGCGAGAACACATGGAGCCAGAAGTACAATATGGTTTGGGACAAGCTCTGGAACATCAACATCTTCCCCAACGACGCCATGCAGCGCGAGATAAAGTACTATCTGAAGATGCAGAACAGATACGGTCTGCCGCTCGACAGCCGTAAGGATTACACCAAGAACGACTGGATAATGTGGACTGCCGCAATGGCTCCCAACAACAAGACATTCCTGAAGTTCGTGCATCCGGTGTATGATTACATCAACGAAACAGAATCACGTGTGCCTATCAGCGACTGGTATGATACCAAGACAGGACTGATGACCGGATTCAAGGCTCGTTCTGTAATTGGCGGATTCTGGATGAAGGTTCTTGCCGACAAGCTTGCCGAGAAGAAATAACAGCTCATTGACCATTGAGTGAAAACAATATTCGTTTGCCGCTGACAGGGAATCTCTGATGATTCCCTGTGGCTGGCGGATGAAGTGATGATAGTGTCATGATGAAAGACGAAAGTGTTTACCGTTATTACGTCTTGTCGTGATGCTGTGGGAAGCTTATACATATATATTAGGAAAAAACAGTGCCAGCGAGCGCAATGAGAACTCGTTCTCAGATTGCTGGGCGCAGCCTGCTTTTTGTAAAAAGATAAACAATCAATCCTTAATCAATTAATAAGTATGTTTAAAAACTATGTTACTTTGCACAAGCACCTGTATGGTGCGGTGCTTGCATTGTTCGCCTGTTGCTTCGTATCATGTAGCGACGACGACGATGTTGCTGTTCAGGAGTACGACCCGAACACGCCGGTAACAATCACCGATTTCTTGCCGAAGTCGGGAGGAGCCAATGACAGGCTTATCATTTATGGTGAGAACTTCGGCAACGACACCTCGAAGGTGAAGGTTACGGTAGGCGGACGTAAGGCTACTCTTATTAGTGCCAAGAGTAATGTGAGAGGCAAGGACGACGGACTGTATGTCTTCGTACCGCAGGGAGCATTCTCAGGTGAGATTCAGGTTACTGTGGGCGACGAGACTACAGGTACTCAGAGTGCCACAAGCGCGGAAAAATTCAATTATGAGCGTAAGGAAGTAGTAGGACGTCTTTGCGGATACCGTAACGAATACGACGACCAGGGATGGAACGACGGTCCGTTTGCCACCTGTACAGGTTTTGCCGCAGACGGTGAGATGAAGTTCGACCCGAAATATCCTAACCGTCTGTACATAGGCTACGACCAAGGTTCACCCGGTATACAGGTAATCGACTTTGAGAAGCAGACTGTTGAGAGCATAATGGGTTATACCAAGTTCAACAACAGAAACCGTATCAGATCTATCGATTTCACCAGCCATAACGGTGTTGACTACATGATTGTCTCAATAGACGAAGACCGCAGCCAGCAGAGAAGTCCGTCTGTTTATATCGTGAAACGTAACGAGGACGGTACATTCAATGAGAACTCTGACGTACAGTTGCTTGCCGCATACAGACAGTGCAATGGTGCGTATATTCATCCTGTAAGCGGTGACCTGTATTTCAATTCTTACGAGAACGGTCAGTTCTTCCGTCTTGATATGGATAAGTATTTTGAGTCTGTTGATGCCGGTGCTACATGGGATCCGTATCTTGAAGGACAATTGAATCAGTCTGACTCTCCATTCGAGCAGTTGTTCACAATTCAGGATGTAAATTGGGAGTTTAAGATTTCTATTCATCCGAGTGGAGACTATGCATATATTACTGTTGTGAATAAGAATTATATTCTGCGTACAGATTATAATAAGGCGACAGAGAGATTTACGGCACCTTACGTCGTTGCAGGTCAGATTGCACATGAAAATGCTTGGGCAGATGGTGTAGGTACAGCCGCTCTGCTTGCAAGACCTTATCAGGGAGTCTTTGTTTACAATGAAGAGTATGCTAAGGAAGGTAAGAGTGACTGCTATGATTATTATTTTGCAGAATCTCAGAATCATTGTATACGAAAGATGACTCCGGAAGGAATTCTCAGCACGTATGCAGGTCGTGGAAGCCGTACATCAGCTGCCGATAACAATATTTGGGGTACAGACAACGGTGATCTGCGAGAGGTTGCGCGTTTCCGTGACCCGTCAGGTATCGCTTATGATGAATCTAAGAAGATGTTCTACGTGCTCGATACAGTAGGACGTTCTATACGTACAATCGGTATGGAGGAAGCTCCGGAAGAGGAAGGTGGAAGCACCGGTGAGACCACGGAAGGAGAGACCGGAGAAGCTACCGGTGGTGAGGCAACAACTGCTAACTAACAATCAGAAGCTATGAAGAAAGTATTAATAATGCTATTTATGATGCTGGGCGTCGCTGCGAATGCCTTGGCTCAGGAGGAATTGGTCATAACCGGTACGGTCACAGACGCAAACGGTGAACCGATTATAGGTGCCAACGTCAGTAGAAAAGACGACCCGGGACTTGGTGCTATTACCAATTACGAAGGAAAGTATAAGATTACTGCAAAGCAATATCAGACTCTTGTCTTCACATACATAGGTTTCAAGAAGGTTGAGGTTCTTCTCAAGGACACCAAGACAACCATTGATGTGAAGATGCAGGAAGAAGTACAGAACGCTGTCGACGAGGTCGTTGTAACAGCGATGGGTACTCAGAAGAAACTTAACGTGACCGGTGCCATAACCAACGTTAATATGGGTGACCTGAAGCACTATACATCATCCAATCTTTCAAACACTCTTGCCGGTAACGTTCCGGGTGTGCTCGCATTCCAGACATCAGGACAGCCGGGTAAGAACACTTCTGAATTCTGGATCCGTGGTATCTCCACATTCGGTGCCAGCTCTTCAGCTCTTATCCTTGTCGACGGTTTCGAGCGTGATAATCTCGATGAGCTTAACATTGAGGATATCGAGTCTTTCACTGTGCTCAAGGATGCGTCCGCTACAGCCATTTACGGTTCAAAGGGTGCTAACGGCGTTGTGCTTATCACTACAAAACGTGGTAAGGCAGGTAAGATTAACGTGAACGGTAAGTTCGAGACATCTTATAACACACGTACAATCACTCCTGAATTTGTAGGAACAGAGGAATATATCGACCTGATGAATGAGGCGCGTATCTCAAGAAGCCTCGGTGCAGCCTATTCAGAGGCAGAGAAGGAACTCTTCCTCAACGGTCTCGATCCGGATCTTTATCCGAACGTAGACTGGAAGGACCTCCTGCTTAAGGACGGTGCGTTCAGCTATCGTGCCAATGTCAACCTCAGTGGTGGTGGTAACACATCACGTTACTATGCGTCAATCGCATACGTTGAGGATCAGGGTATGTATAAGACAGACAAGACTCTCCGTGATAAATATGATACCAATGCTAACTACAAACGCTGGAACTATCGTTTGAATGTCGATATAGACATCACTCCGACTACAGTGCTGAAGCTCGGTGTATCTGGTGATTTGAACAAGCGTAACAGTCCGGGACTTGGCGATAATCTCGTATGGGGACAGCTGTTTGGTTATAACAACATCCTTTCACCTGTGATGTACTCCAACGGTTATGTACCGCAGATAAATATCGGTCGTGACGACAATCACGTCAATCCTTGGGTGTCAGCTACACAGACCGGTTATAACGAGGAGTGGACCAACAACCTCTATTCTAACGCTTCGCTCGAGCAGAACCTAGATTTTGTGACAAAAGGTCTTAAATTCACCGCACGTTTCGGTTACGACACATACAACTTCAATAAGATTTCTCATATACGCAGACCGGCTACATATCATGCCAACGGCCGTGACGACAATGGTAACATCATCTGGGATCAGATTGATCAGGAGGAGGATATGACACAAAGCTCAAGCAATGAGGGTTCGCGTAGGGAATTCATAGAGTTGTTGCTCAACTACAACCGTCAGTTCGCAAAGGTTCACAATGTGGGTGCCAACTTCAGATTCACTCAGGACACTAACATCCAGACACAGAATCTTGGAAATGATATCAAGAACTCAGTGTCCCGTAAGAACATGGCTCTTGCCGGTCAGATTACTTATAACTACGCAAACCGTTACTTCATAGACGGTAACTTCGGTTACAACGGAACAGAGAACTTTGCTGACGGACACCGTTGGGGATTCTTCCCGGCTTTCTCCGTAGCGTGGAACGTTGCCGAGGAACCGTGGGTTCGCAAGGTAGCTCCTTGGATGGATATGTTCAAGATACGTTATTCTTATGGTAAGGTAGGTAATGACGCCATCATGGATGGAGGCACCAGAGTGCGTTTCCCGTATCTGTATACTTTGGACTATTTAACTCATACTGATTCCAATGGAAACATTGTAAAGGATAACATTTATAATTTCGGTACTTCCACTTATACCAATATCTTCAATGGTATCCATTACACTCAGCTTGCAGCAAGGGGTGTGACATGGGAGGTTGCCCGCAAGTCGGACGTAGGTATCGACCTCGTGCTTTTCAACAACAAGTTCTCCATGACAGTGGACTACTTCTATGAGAAGCGTACAGGACAGTACAGCAAACGTAACTTCATTCCTTCAATGTCCGGTTTCGAAAGCTCTCCATGGGCAAACGTAGGTGCTGTAAGAGTTAACGGTTTCGACGGTAACTTCAGCTACAATCAGAAGTTCGGTGAGGTTGACCTGACCGTGCGTGGAAACATCACTTATAGTAAGAACGAGGTACTCGTTGCCGACGAGCAGTTCAACACTTATCCTTACCAGTATTCTGCAGGTTATCGTGTTAACCAGCAGAAGGGTCTCATAGCTCTTGGTCTGTTCAAAGACTGGGAGGATATACGCAACAGCCCCGAGCAGACATTCGGTGACTATATGCCGGGTGACATCAAGTATAAGGACGTGAACGGTGACGGTAAGGTTGACGGCGGTGACGTTGTAGCCATCGGTGCCACTTCCACACCTAACCTTATATACGGTCTCGGTTTCTCTGTAAGATGGAAGGATTTTGACTTCAACCTCCACTTCCAGGGAGCAGGCAAGTCTAATGTACAGATTATCGGTAAGAACGTGTTCGCATTCAGCGAGAACCAGTGGGGTAATGTGTTCAAGGGTATGCTTGACGACCGTTGGATTTCGGCAGACATATCAGGCACAAAGGCAACGGAAAATCCTAACGCCTCTTATCCGCGCCTGTCTTATGGTGGAAACAACAACAACCAACAGGCTTCAACGTTCTGGCTCCGCGACATGAGCTATCTGCGTCTGAAGAACCTTGACTTCGGTTATACTCTTCCCAAATCTATTGTAAATAAGATTCACTTCAATACAATTCGTTTCTATATCACGGGAACAAACCTGTTGACGTGGTCTGATTTCGACACATGGGATCCTGAATCATTGCAGCAGCGTGGTGAGGAATATCCTCTTACAAAGTCTGTGACAGTGGGTGTACAGGTTAACTTGTAATAATTACAAAAAGACAGATATGAAAAATAAGATAGCAATATTAATGATGTCGGTTCTCGGTTTAGGGTCTCTCACATCGTGCGTTGACCTTGACTCCGACAAATATTTTGAAGACCGCCGTACGTTAGAGTCAGTCTTCACAAACCGCCAGCAGACACAGGAATGGCTTGCCTATGCCTATTATTTCATCCTGAGGGAGAATGTGGACGTCGGCAATAAGTCAGGTTCGTTCTACAGCTGCTTCGACGACTGCGTGTATTACGGCGACCGCGACAGCAAGCTGTTCGGTGACAACAAGGACGACGTTCGTGTGTCCTACAACTCTTACCGCATGGGTCTCTATGAGGAGGACTTCAACAACTATGTATGGCAGATGTGCTACAAAGGCATCTATCAGGCTTCTGTGTTCATTCATCACGTTGACATGAACCCGCAGATGACTGAGACTGAGAAGCTCGACTATAAAGGTCAGGCACGTTTCGTGCGCGCTTACTACTATTGGCTGCTTCTTCGTAAATACGGTCCGGTGCCAATCGTGGCTGAGGAAGGTGTAGACTACACTCAGACATACGAGGCTATGTCACAGCCGCGTAATACATACGAGGAAGTGGTGGAGCATATCTCAAAGGAAATGATTCAGGCTGCCAAGGAGATTCAGTATTACAAGCGTGATCAGGAGAACTCCGCACGTCCTACAAAGGGTGCATGTCTCGCAACACGCGCGATAGCTTATATCTATGCTGCCAGCCCGTTGGCTAACGGACAGCTTAAGAACGGTCAGCATAATGAGACATTGGTTGACGATAATATTGTAGAAGACTTCAAGAACAAGGATGGTCGGTATCTTCTCAGCAAGGATTATGATGAAAGCAAATGGGCTCGTGCCGCTGCGGCATGTAAGGATGTGATGGATCTTAATCAGTATGAGTTGTATCATGCCAACAAGAGTACTTCCGGAACAGCTACTATAACTCCGCCTGATGACGGCAATTTCGCACAGAAGAACTGGCCTGACGGATGGGCAGACATCGACCCGATGCTCTCTTATGCCAACCTCTTCAACGGCAATGTGGCTATTCAGGACAATCCCGAGATTATCTTCTCACGTGTTGACAACATGTGCCGTCAGAATGACTACTCCATAGAGTCTATCGTGCTTCACTCAATGCCTGTGAGCTGTGGTGGATGGAACACCAACGGTCTGACACAAAAGATGGTTGACGCATACTATATGAATGATGGAACCGATGTTCCGGGTAAGGACAGTGAACTGAACGGTAAAGACGGTTCGGATCGTCTTCCCCAGTGGGCAAAAGATGAAGGATATACTTTAGAAACATATTTCACCACACGTCAGAACTACAAGAACTATCCGCCATTGAAAGCTAATGTTTCTCTGCAGTACGCCAACCGTGAACCACGTTTCTATGCATCTGTGGCATATAGCGGAAGTGTGTGGGAGAATGCAGGACATCCTACTCAATCACAACGTGATAGGCAGGTATTCTACTATCGTGGAGGTGGAGACGGTTATATCAACGCATTCTCTTATCCACGTACTGGTATAGGATACAGAAAATTCTATAATCCCAATGATTACATAGCATCAGATCACAGCATGGCAAATATCACAGCCAAGCCGGAACCTGCTATCCGTTATGCCGATATCCTGCTGATGTATGCGGAGGCTCTCAATGAACTTACTACCACACATGAGGTTTCTTCATGGGACGGCACAAGAACGTATTCTATCAGTCGCGACATCAATGAGATAAAGAAGGGTATTCAGCCCGTTCGCATCCGCGCCGGTCTGCCGGACTATACAATGGATGAGTACGGTGACAGAAATAAGTTGCGTGCGAAGATCAAGCGTGAGCGTATGATAGAGCTTCTCGGTGAGGGCAAGCGTTATTATGACCTGCGTCGTTGGATGGACGCTCCGGTTGAGGAGTCACAGCAGATTTACGGTCTCAACGTGTTCATGACACAGACAAGGCGTGCTGACTTCCAGGTTGTTATCCCGACGACCAACCTCCAGCAGACATTTGCCGAGAAGATGTACTTCTGGCCCGTTACTTTCGACGAGCTGAAGCGTAACAACCTCCTCGTTCAGTCACCGGGATGGAGAAATTATGACTAATCATTATAATCAAATAGGAATAAAAAGATGAAACATATATCTATTTTAGGTGCTTCCCTGTTGGGCTTGCTCATGGTTGCCACATCCTGTAACGATGAGTGGGAGGATGAGCAGTACGCACACTATGTGGCTTTCAGTGCTCCGCTTGACAACAACGGAGTGAAAGTAGTCAATGTTCCGTATACCCGCTGCGTTTATGACGCTGAAGGAAATGTCACAGGCAACAAGTTCCCGGATGAGGGTGACGGAGGCTACGGTATATCTGAATACGACCTTCCTGTTGTCATTGCCGGTTCAACAACGAACCCCAAGGACGTGACAATACACTTCGATGCTGACCCTGATACACTGCATACAATGAACGTAGCGCGTTTCCAGAATCGTACGGACCTGTATTATCAGGACATGACGCAGTATGCCACATATCCGAAGGAAATGACAATCCCTGCCGGAAAGGACGTTGACCTGATGAACATCAAGTTCGATTTCCGTGGCATAGATATGTCTAAGAAATGGGTTCTCCCCATTCAGATTCTTGACAATGAGGATTACGGCTACCAGTCTCACCCTCGTCAGTACTACGCAAAGGCTCTGCTCCGTGTCTATCCGTTCAACGACTGGTCAGGTCTTTACTCAGGAACATCACAGCAGATTACTATCGAAGGCGATACTGATGCTTCTGTTGTAGAGAATGTACGTCTCTATGTCGTTGACGAGAATACTGTGTTCGTATATGCAGGACTCATCGATGAGGACAGAAAGGATCGTGCAAATTATAAGATAAACCTTGAGTTTGTACCTAACGAGACCGATCCTTCGCGCGGAACAGTCAAGTTCACATGCAACAATCCTCAGATGAAGTTCAAGATTAACAAGGTGAAGGATTCAGCAGGTAATGATACCGAAGAGGATGAAATCACACGTTACACTATAATCGAGGAGATGGATGCCACACAGAACTATCTGTTGCACCGTTATGTGATAATTAACAACGTGAATTACACATTCACCGATTACGGATTGGTTCCGGGATATGAGATGTCTTACACAGTGAAGGGTTCTCTGACCGGTGAGCGTAAGATCAATACTCAGGAGCCTGATCCTCAGCATGCTATCAACTGGGATTAAACTGATAATTCTTTCATAAAAACACTTTCAATCTCTCTCCGCATTTTGCGGGGAGAGATTTTTTTATTATGCCGCATGTGACAGTCACTGTTCTCATCCGGCTTTTTTTCCGTATGCAAAATCATTAAGAATGCCTGAGTAGCCATTAGGTCCTGAAGCATCAACACTCCGCCCTTCCCCCACTGTCAAACCAAAGTAGAGACGCAAAATTTTGCGTCTCACGATCAACCCATAGCTATATACGCCTGCAATAATTTGTTGTCAATAAATGCGTTCCTTGCTTGTGAGACGCAAGATTTTGCGTCTCTACTTTTGATAGTATGCAAATAATGCCGCGTTATTTTTTGTAGGTGAGACAGTGCAGGTGAATGTAATGGGAACTGGCATACAGATTGTCTGGCACATCTTTTATATTAAAATGATGATGGCGTCCGCCCAGTAGAGACGCAAGATTTTGCGTCTCACGAGCAGCCCATAGCAATACATACCTGCAATAATTTGCTGCCAAAAAGTGCATTCCTTGCGTCTCCCGTCCAGCCCATAGCAATACACGCCTGCAATAATTTGCTGCCAAAAAATTCATTCCTTGCGTCTCACGATCAGCCCATAGCAATACATGCCTGCAATAATTTGTTGTCAATAAATCCGTTCCTTGCTCGTGAGACGCAAAATTTTGCGTCTATACAGGCTGACGCCATCATATTTGAATTTTATCATTGCATTGACGACAGACTGACGCCATCATAACGATACCCTCACACATCCGTAATGCCGTGTCAATGACATGGTTATATCGCTCCGATGACGTGTGTTTTAATACACCGGAACAATCATTTTGCTATGAGTGAATATCGTGTGTGTATTTACAAATCTGTGTATTTTGATACTGTCGGATATGTATTTTGATACCAATACGATAAAAAACACGAGGAGGCATGGTGACGTTTCGTATATTTACTTATCTTTGTATAAGACAAGCTGCACTCGGAAATGTAAGAGCAAGCTCTCATTTCGCTCGTTTGCATTGTCTTTGTATAAGACAAGCTTCGGCTCGGCAGTGTCAAGTCCGGTAAAACTCCGTTTCCCCGTCTTGCCGTTGCGCTCGCCTCGCATAGTCTTTGTATAAGACAAGCTGCACTCGGGCAACTAAGAGCAAGCTCTCTTGCCGCTCGTTTGCATTGTCTTTGTATAAGACAAGCTGCACTCTGGCAACTAAGAGCAAGCTCTTTTGCCGCTCGTTTGCATTGTCTTTGTAAATGCTGTTTCGTTGCGGCGTCAATACATGGGCGGTGACTTCTTGCAAGCTGCATTGCAATTTCTTACACTGCCGTTGCAAAGGTGACACGGTTTTGTTTGATTTATCTGAGACACACTAAAAACTGAAATATGAAAACATACGGTATTCTTTTCTTGTGTGACGTGGTGTATGCCCCGATTCCGGTGGGATATATCAGTACCAGCCATCCCGCTTAATGGACGCATTACGTGTAACATACTGCGGGATGGGGAAGGAGAGCAATGTGACAGAACCTGATAATATACAGATACCCTATTGATAATAGACAAACGCTACATTAATAACAATCAGACACGATATTAACAACAAACAAACACGATATGATGAATTACAGACAGATGTTTTATTGTGCGGCACTCGCAATGCTCACTGCTTGCGGCACTGCCGACCGTAAAAGCGTGGGTACACTTATAGGAGCGTTGGATGACAATGCGTGGAAAAGCTCGGAATGGATTTCGGTGGTCAATGCCCCTGTCGTAACGGGTACGGTGAACGACGGAGCGCGCGCTGCCGACGGAGCCAGCTGGTTTGTCTCCACGGTCACTAACGAGGGAAAGGTGGAACGTGCCGAATGGATGACATCGGGACTCGGTGTATACGACCTGTATGTCAACGGAAAACTCGTCGGCAAGGAGGTCCTCAAGCCGGGTTTCACACATCCGTTCAAGACGAAACGGTCGTTCACGTATGATGTCACCGATGCGTTCGACACCCGTAAAGGTGCCGTCAACCAGCTCTCCGCGCAGGTTACGCCCGGCTGGTGGGGCGACAAGATTGTCACTCCCGGCGGCAGTCAGGGAATGTTCGGCACCAAGTGTGCGTTCCGCGGAGTGCTGCGCGTCACGTATAAGGACGGAACAGTGCGCCTTTACGGAACAGACACCGACAACTGGAAAGCCGGTATAGCCGGACCGGTGAAGCATGCCGCCATCTTCGACGGTGAGGAGTATGACGCCCGCGCGGCACAGGGATTCCTTACTCCGGAGCTGCTCTCCAGACCTGAGATAAACCGGGAGTTCAAGGGACAGATACTGCCAGACAACGGAGCGGAGATATATATGCGCGACGACATCGCGCTCGCACCGGTGAAGATATACGTATGGCAGGACATAACGGGACAGGGTGACGACGCTTACGGCAAGGTGGTCGTAAAGAGAGAGTATGCCGACGGTGAGACAATTGAGGTCAATCCGGGTGAGAATCTTGTGGTGGACTTCGGGCAGAACGCCGCCGCTGTGCCCGATTTTCTCTTCCGGGCGAAGAAGGGGACAAAGCTGCATTGCATAACGTCGGAGCTGCTCAACGACGGCAACGGATTGAAGAGCAGGGGCATGGACGGACCTGAGGGGAGCGTTCACCGGCTCAATCTGCGCATACCCGACACAGGCATGATGCTCGACTACACCTTTGCCGGAGACGGCAAACCGGAATCCTACCGCCCTAAAAACACGTTCTTTGGCTACCGCTTCGTGTCAATCACCGTCACAGAACCTGTCACAATCAGCAGGATACGCAGTGTTCCCGTCACGTCCATAGCCAAGGATATGGAGACCGGACGCATTTCTACGGGCAACGAACTTGTGAACAGACTCATATCAAACACCTATTGGGGACAGCTCTCCAACTATCTTTCAGTGCCCACAGACTGCCCGCAGCGCAACGAGCGTCTGGGATGGATGGCGGACACGCAGGTGTTTGCCGAGACCGGAACATTCTTCGCCAACACAAGCCGTTTCTTCCATAAGTGGCTGCAGGACGTGCGCGACACGCAGTCGCCCAAGGGCGGATATCCCAGCGTCGCGCCTTTCGCGCAGTACGGAGCGACCGAAGATGTGGACATGAACCGTCTCGGTTGGGCGGACGCCGGAGTCATTGTGCCATGGGTGGTATGGAAACAGTTCGGCGACAGAAAGGTGGTTGACGATTCGTGGGAGTCCATGGAACGCTATGTCAACCACATCGCGGAGGCGAAGTATGACTTCAATACGCTTAAAGGAGAGAACGGAAACTATCAGTACGCAGATTGGCTCAGCTATGAGCCTTTGGAGAGTTGCAGCGGGAAGATATACGGTCCTGACGGTCTCAAACCGGAAGCAGTGGCATACTGGAACTACCTGAGCGCATGCTATTGGCTGATGGACGCCGACATGATGAGTGACATGGCAAGGGCTACCGGACGCGATGCCTCACGCTATGTGTCGATGGCTGGCGAGGCGCGAGAGTACATCCGAGCGCAGTTCCTTACTGCCGACGGTGAGTTCAAGACCGAAATACTCAACACCATGCAGACTCCCGCGCTGTTCGCCCTGAAAAACAATATAGTGGAAGGAGCGGCAAAGGAACGCATGATAGAGCGTCTGCGCCGTAACTTCAAGGAGCATGGCAACTGCCTCCAGACAGGATTCTTGGGCACGTCCATACTTATGTCGACACTCACGGAGAACGGTATGGCAGACATGGCATACGAGCTTCTCCTCCAGCGCAAGAACCCGTCGTGGCTCTATTCCGTGGATAACGGTGCCACAACCATATGGGAACGCTGGAACAGTTATATGAAAGACTCCGGCATGGGACCGCAGGGCATGAACTCGTTCAATCATTACGCCTACGGCTGTGTGTGCGAATGGCTGTGGGAAACGGCTGCCGGCATAGCTGCCGACCCTGCCCGTCCGGGCTTCCGCCACATCATAATGCGCCCCGTGCCCGACCGCCGTTTGGGTCACCTCAACGCCGAATACCGTTCGGCTGCGGGACTGATAAAGAGTTCATGGAGGTATGACGGCGACATGTGGAAATGGACATTCACCATCCCGGATGGAGCCACGGCGTCGGTGACGCTCCCCGGTGACACTGCGGCAAAGGAATATGGCGCGGGCACACATACGCTCAGCGTCAGGATGTGATGCCAATACCACGTTTCCGTCGTGACGGCATGAACCGGTAGAGACGCAAAATCTTGCGTCTCCCGAGCAGACATCCGCAATGTGCAACAGCAATAATATGCAGGTTTGATGCGCAATCCTCCCCAGTAGAGACGCAAAATCTTGCGTCTCACAAGCAAGGAATGCATTTATTGTCGGCAAATTATTGCAGGCATGTATTGCTATGGGTTGCTTGTGAGACGCAAGATTTTGCGTCTCTACTTGGCTGCCGCCATTGAGGATATGAGGATTGAATCATGTATGACATGCGCTTTTAATTAAAGTAGAGACGCAAAATCTTGCGTCTCACAAGCGAGGGATGCACTTGTTGGCTGCAAACCATTGCATGCGTGTATAGCTATGGGCTGGACGGGAGACGCAAAATCTTGCGTCTCTACTTAGGCTTGCTTGTGGAATTACTCAGGCTTTCCTGCGGAATTACTTTGATTTGCCAGCCTTCTGTTTTCAGCTTTCCGGCAGTAAAAAATTTTTACAGCTGAAAATCGTGAAATATAAAACGGAGGGACGGATATTTATGTGTGATAATCGTGTTTATATACTTTTGTGCGGCAGCTCATCGCCTTTCGTCGTGCGAAAAAGGCTCTTCTGTCCCCCGAATGTCTTTTTCATCATGGCGGAACATGCCTCCACGCATCCTCATAACGGCTCTTCCATATCCCCAAACATGCTCTTCCGTGCTACAGGAAAGCCCGTTCGGCATGCCCGGAAAGCCTCTTCCGCGTGACAGAAAATCACGTTTTTGTTCCTGAAATGATATATGTCTTTGAACGTCAGACAGTTGCGTGAAACTCTGAAAATCCGCGTATTTCCGACCGGAAAACTGTTCCGACGTCCGCGCGGCGTTCTCGCGGAGTTGAGGCTGGATGATAACGGAACATCGTTGGTATACATGCCGCTAAGCGTAAAAATATGCGTTACAGGCAAGTATGTGTGAGGAAGCGTCAAATTAAATGGATTTTTTATTTTGCAGTAAGCCCGATTTATATTATCTTTGTGGCATGAATGTATTGTGTGACATTCAGTCATCAACGTGCGATGGCATATTCTTGCGAAGCCTGTGGCTGCCTCCGGCTGTGGAAGGAGCGCAGACAGCGTACGCGCTTAAGCCGTAATAACCCGAAAATTCAATAATTATAATTACAATATGAGATTAAAACGCTTATTCACCGCTTTGTTTGCGCTGGCATCAATGAGTGTCGGTGCAGCCAACACTGCCGAGCCGGTAGACTATGTCAGCCCGCTCGTGGGAACACTGTCCAAATTCGAACTGTCCACCGGAAACACCTATCCGGCTATCGCCATGCCGTGGGGCATGAACTTCTGGATGCCTCAGACCGGCAAGATGGGTGACGGATGGGCATACGTTTACACCCATGACAAGATACGGGGATTCAAGCAGACCCACCAGCCCAGCCCGTGGATAAACGACTTCGGACAGTTCTCGGTGATGCCGGTTACGGGTGCTCCCGAGTTCGACCAGGACAAACGCGCATCTTGGTTCTCTCATAAGGCTGAGATAGCGAAGCCTTACTACTACCGCGTTTATCTCGCCGACCACGACGTGGTTGCCGAGATGGCTCCCACAGACCGTGCCGTAGCCATGCGCTTCACGTTCCCGGAGAGCGACAAGTCGTACATCGTTGTCGACGCGTTCGACAGGGGCTCATATGCCGAGATTATCCCGGAGCAGAACATGATTGTCGGTTACACCACACGCAACAGCGGCGGTGTGCCCGAGAACTTCAAGAACTACTTCGTCCTGAAGTTCGACAAGCCGTTCACATACAAGGCTGCCGTGGCTGACGGAAAGGTGGACGCGTCGCTTCTGAAGTCTGAGAGCAACCACTCGGGTGCCATCGTCGGCTTCAAGACAAAGCGCGGCGAGCAGGTCAACGTGCAGGTAGCCTCGTCGTTCATCAGCCCAGAGCAGGCTCTGCTCAACCTCAAGGAGCTGGGCGACGGCAACTTCGACCGCGTGAAGCAGCAGGGACGCGACCGCTGGAACGAGGTGCTCGGACGCATCGAGGTGGAGGACGACAACGTGGACCATCTGCGTACTTTCTACTCTTGCCTCTACCGTTCGGCGCTGTTCCCCCACAGCTTCTACGAGATGGACGCCAACGGTCAGCCCATACACTACAGCCCGCACAACGGCAAGGTGCTGCCCGGTTATCTCTACACCGGAACGGGTTTCTGGGACACATTCCGCTGTCTCTTCCCGCTGCTCAACCTTGTCTATCCTTCCGAGAACGAGAAGATGCAGGCAGGTTTTGTCAATGTATATAAGGAGAGCGGATTCCTTCCCGAATGGTCAAGCCCCGGTCACAGAGGCTGTATGGTGGGCAACAACTCGGCTTCCGTGGTTGCCGACGCCTATCTGAAGGGTCTGCGCGGCTTCGACGCAGAGACTATGTGGGAGGCTGTGAAGCACGGTGCCAACGCCGTTCACCCGCAGGTGTCGTCCACAGGACGTCTCGGCTTCGAATACTACAACAAGCTTGGCTATGTGCCTTACGACGTGAAGATAAACGAGAACGTTGCCCGCACGCTCGAATATGCCTACGACGACTGGTGCATATACAAGTTCGGTAAGGCTCTGGGCAAGTCTGACAAGGAACTGAAACCGTTCCTCAACCACGCCTTCAACTACAAGAACGTGTTCGACAAGGAGACAAACCTCATGCGCGGACGCAACAAGGACGGCAAGTTCCAGACACCGTTCAGCCCGCTGAAGTGGGGCGACGCCTTCACCGAGGGCAACTCATGGCACTACACGTGGTCGGTGTTCCACGACCCGCAGGGACTCATCGACCTGATGGGAGGCAAGGCTACGTTCAACGCCATGCTCGACTCAGTGTTCAACGTTCCGCCATTGTTCGACGACAGCTACTACGGAGGCGTCATCCACGAGATACGCGAGATGCAGATAATGAACATGGGCAACTACGCCCACGGCAACCAGCCCATACAGCACATGATATATCTCTACGGCTATTCGGGTGAGCCTTGGAAGACCCAGTACTGGATACGCGAGGTGATGGACAAGCTCTATAACGCCAACCCCGACGGCTACTGCGGTGACGAGGACAACGGTCAGACCTCAGCATGGTATGTGTTCTCCGCAATGGGATTCTATCCCGTATGTCCGGGTTCCAACGAGTATGTGCTCGGAACTCCGTACTTCGACAAGGTGACCCTCCATCTGGAGAACGGCAAGACCATGACAATCACAGCCGAGGACAACAGTGCCGACAACCGCTACATACAGGCGATGAAGCTCAATGGCATGGGTTACGGCAAGAACTATCTGACACATGAAGACCTGCTCAAGGGCGGAAGCATTGTCTACACGATGGGTTCCACACCAAACAAGGCGCGTGGTACGGCAGACAGCGACGCTCCTTACTCTTTCTCTAAAGAGCTGGCAAAGAGCAAGAAAAAGAAGTGATATAAGGTATAGAAAACAATATCGGAGGGGTAGGGAAGACGTATCGCTTCCCGCCCCTCCGTTTTTTTATGACAGGTTCTGCGATTTTCAAATGGAAGTTAATACCATATAATAAATAAAAACTTTTACAATCATGAAGAAAACAATCCTTTTGTTTGCGGCGGCACTGTTCGTTACGGGCGTGAGAGCGGCAGACGACCTGACACTGAAATCGCCCGACGGCACTGTGACGGTGAGCGTCGCGCTGGGCGACAGAATGACCTACACGGTAAGCATCGACGGAAACACGGTGCTCACAGACTGCGAGATGGCGATGAACATGGGCGGCAGGCAGATGGGCGTGAAGCCTAAGCTGAAGAAAGTGAGACGCGCTTCGGTGAACGAAAACCTGAAGCGTGAGGTGCCGATAAAGAACGCCATGGTGAAAAACCATTACAACGCAATGACTCTGAGCATGTCGGGCAATTATGCGGTGGAGTTCAGGGCTTTCGACAACGGAGTGGCATACCGCTTCGTGACAGACGTAAAGGGAACGGCAGACGTGACGGGCGAGACGTTCAAGATAGGTTTCCCGGGCGACTATACGGCGCATGTGTCGTTCACTGACTGCTTCAAGACTTCTTATGAAAGTCCTTACAGCCATCTGAAGACACGCGACTTCAAGCCGTCGGACAAGATGATATACTTCCCCGTGCTTGTGAGTACGGACAAGAACTATAAGATTCTCATCTCCGAGGCTGACCTCAGAGACTATCCGTGCATGTTCCTCAAGGGCACGGGCGAGAACGGTATGAGCGCGGTGTTCCCGAAGGTTCCGCTTGAGTTCGGTGAGGACGGAGACCGCAGCCAGAAGATTCTGAAGGAGGCTGACTATATCGCCCGCACGCAGGGCAGGCGTTCGTTCCCGTGGCGTTACTTCGTCATCTCCAGACAGGACAAGGACATCCTTGCCAACGAGATGACCTACGTGCTGTCCTCTCCGTGCGAGCTGAAGGACTGCAGCTGGATAAAGCCGGGTCAGGTGAGCTGGGACTGGTGGAACCATAAGATGATTTGGGGCGTGGATTTCAAGGCTGGCATCAACAACGACACGTACAAGTATTACATCGACTTCGCCTCCAAGTTCGGCATACCGTACATCATCCTTGACGAGGGATGGGCACGCACGACGCGCGACCCGTTCAATTCCATCGACGCCATCGACATCCCCGAACTCGTGGCTTACGGCAAGAGCCGCAACGTGGGACTCATTCTGTGGCTGCCGTGGCTCACTGTCGAGAACAACATGGACCTCTTCAAGCGTTATGCCGAGTGGGGTATACCGGGCGTGAAGATAGACTTCATGGACCGTAGCGACCAGTGGATGGTGAACTTCTATGAGAGAGTGATAAAGGAGGCTGCCAAATATAATATGGTGGTTGACTTCCACGGTTCGTTCAAGCCTGCCGGACTGGAGCGCAGATATCCTAACCTCCTGTCGTACGAGGGAGTGCGCGGAATGGAGCAGAACGAGGGCTGCCGTCCTGAGAACACCATATGGCTGCCGTTCATACGCAACGCTGTCGGGGCTATGGACTTCACGCCCGGCTCGATGAACTCGGCTCAGCCGGAGCACAACCGCTGCACCGACCCCAACCCGATGGGTATGGGTACACGTGCGTGTCAGATGGCTATGTACGTCGTTTTTGAGAGTGGCATACAGATGTTGTCGGACAGTCCGACGAGATATTACGCCGAAGAGGAGTGCACAAGGTTCATAAGCTCGGTGCCGGTGACGTGGGACGAGACACGTGTCGTCGACGCCAAGGCGGGCGAGTATGTCGTTGTGGCGCGCAGGAAAGGCAGCCGCTGGTTCATAGGAGCGATGGGCGCGGGCGACGCAAGGACGCTTGAGGTGCCGCTCGGGTTCCTCGGTGACGGCGGAAGCCGCAGGCTCACATTCTTCGCTGACGGTGTGAACTCCGGACGTCAGGCATTCGACTATGTGAAGGGAGAGCGTCAGGTGGACAAGTCTGCGGTGCTCACTCTGAAACTGGAACGCAACGGCGGCTGGTGCGGAGTGATAGAATAACCGCACTGAACATTATACAGTCGAAACGCGCTGACTGCCTTTTCTGCTGTCAGAGACTCTTTCCGGTCCTGAAGCCTGAGGCGGTCAGCGCGTTCAGCTTGTCTTTTCCGTATTCCGTTTTTTATTTTTTCATTATCCCGAACCGGTCATCAGACTTCCATTCTTATTTCGTGCTGTTGTCAGCCGGATTGTATTCGGATTTATCGAAGATGTAGCGGGCTACATCGGGAAAAAGCTGAATGCAAGATGACGGCGGCAGTGCGTAGGAAGAATGAAGAGCTGACAACAGACATTAAACGTATAATCAGCGTTCTGATTATCGGTTTGGGATTATCTTTCCAACCTGTTCCGCTATCTGCTCCATGCCTTTCACGGAAGGGTGTCCGTTCATTTTGTCTATGTTTTCCAGCATCACGTATCTCACCTTATAGTGCTCGCATATGGCGCGGCTCGACTCGGTGATGTCTTCAGACAGTCCGTCGTTTATGATGACATATATCTCGGTGTTGGGATAGCGGGCTATTGTGTTGTCGAGCATGTATGCCATTGCCGGACGGAAAGAGTAGAGGTCGTCCTTCGTCCATCCGCTGTATTTGTATTCGCCTATGGGTGACGATGCCCAGCTGTCGTTTGTTCCGCCGAAGATGAAGATGATGTCCGGAGAGCCGAGATTCCACAGACGTGTGCAGAAGGAGCGGTTGCTGTAGTCGTCCTTGTTGTATCCGGTGTTGCATATCGTGGCTCCGGAGAACGAGTTGTTCACACACAGGCGCAGTCCTCTGCTGCTTATCAGCCTGTGCCACCACGTCTGCTGCACTGCCGTGACGTCGGTGTTGTCGTGCTTTCCCGCGTTGTACCACACGTAGTTTGTGTCAGGCTGAAGGTAGCCCTGGAACGTGCTGTATGAGTCTCCGAGTATTGACACCGACTTCTTCGACTGTGCCGGGCACGCCGTGCATGCGATTATGAGAGATGCGAAGAGGAAAAGTTTCTTTATGTTCATGGCTTTTTCATTTGTTTATTGTTGTTCTGTTGCTGTGTGATATGTCTCTCCGCTCAGATAGCCGAGCACCTTTCCGCTGAGCTGGAGAAGCGATATCTCGCATATCTTTGTGTCGTATTCGGCTACGAGAATGCGTTCGCGTGCGTCGAGCAGACTCTGTTGCGCCTCGCGCATCTCAAATCCTGATATGCTGTGCTCGAGATATTTGAGGTTGGCGAAATAGTAGTTTGTCTCGGCGGCGACGAGGTTCTGTCTCTCCTTCTGCAGTATCTCCCAGTTGTTCTTGTATGCCTGCCAGAAGTTGTTCAGCTCCGATTTGAGTGTCAGCCGCAGATTGTCGCGTTCCAGTTCCGAGTATCTGATGTCGAGTTCGGCGTTCTTTTTCTGCATCTTCCGCTTGCCGTCGAAGAGCTTGAATCCCACGGTTATTCCCGCGTTCAGCCCCCAGTTGTCGCGCTTTCGCGTGGAAGAGAGCTCGTAACGGTTCATGGTGTATCCGTAGCCGAGGTTCAGCCGCACGTAAGGATAGTCGCGAGACATTATCTTCTTGTAGTCTGCCCTGACTATATCCGTGTTCTTGTCTGCCAGCAGAAGCGATGAGTTGGCATACAGGGTCGCCTCCCACAGCTCGTCGTAACGCAGACCGGGATTCACGTCGATGGTGGTGTCGCGTATGCCGAGTAGTGCGGTGACGTCCTCGTTGCTCAGCATCTCGTTCAGCTTTATCCTCGATGTGGTGAGTGCCTCGCGCTGTTTCATGTACTGGGTGCTGTCGGCGTTGAAGTCCACTTTTGCCTGAAGGTATTCCAGTTGTGAGAAACTGCCTACGTGGTAGTTCACTTCCACGATGCGCAGACGTTCCCGCGAGAGCTTCATTGCGTTGTGGAAGTTCTTCAGACGTATGCTCTGCTGTATGAAGTTATAGTACTCGGCGGCGAGTGACGCCACGTAGTCTTCAACGGCAATGCGTGTCTGCAACTCGCCCTGTTCCTTCATCATCTGCAGCTGTTTGTAGTTTGTCCACACGTTGAAACCGTCGAATATTGTCCAGTTAAGCTCTATTCCGGCGTCAAGAGTGCCGTCGTAGGCGTTGCTTTCTTTCGTAGTGACGCCAGACTCTCTTGCCGTCGTGCTTGTGGTATGATAGTTTCCGCCGTACGAGGCGGTGAGGTTTACCTCTGGGAGCAGTCCCGCGTTGGCGGCTGTGGCGTTGTTAGAGCTCACCTCCTGACGGTTTTTCACCATGCGGATGGAGAAGTTGTTCTCAAGACCTTTGGCAAGACAGTCCTGCAGTGTGGTCACTCCGACATCATGATATTCCGGTTCCGGCTGTGCGGCAGCCGCGCAGACACACAGCATGAACACTGTTCCGGTGATGATTTTATTTACCATTTGTTAGCTTTTTAATTCTGTTTGTTGAAATGAAACTGTAGACAGAAGGCACGATGTACATTGTCAGGACAGTGGAGACAAGCATTCCGCCCACAACTGCGACACCCATCGCGATGCGCTGGTTGCATCCTTCACCCGACGCGAAAGCCAGAGGGATGAGTCCGAGGACGGTTGCCGCGCTCGTCATGAGAATAGGGCGAAGGCGCAGCTTTGAGGCTTCACGCACGGCGGTGAGCTTGTCCTGTCCTTCCTGCTGCTTCTGGTTGGCAAACTCTACGATAAGTATTCCGTTCTTGGCGACAAGACCTATGAGCATGATAATGCCTATCTGACTGAACACGTTCATGGTTATGTCACCGAAGAACATGAATATCAGCGCGCCTGTTATGGCAAGAGGAACGGTGAGCATTATGATGAACGGGTCCTTGAAACTCTCGAACTGTGCCGCCAGAATGAGATAGATGAGCACCAGGGCAAGTATGAACGCGAACATAAGGCTTGACGAACTCTCGCGGAAATCCTTCGAGTCGCCTGCCAGTGTGGTGCGGAATGTGTCGTCGAGCACCTCCTTTGCTATCTTGTCCATCTCGTCGAGACCTTCTCCGATGGTCTTTCCTTCTGCCAGACCTGCCGACACCGTGGCTGAGACAAAGCGGTTGTATCTGTACAGCTTGGGCGGAGCGATGGTGTTCTCAAGCTCTATGAGGTTGTCCATCTGTATCATCTTGCCGTCGTTGCTGCGCAGATATATGGAGCGCAGATCGGCTGGTTTGTTGCGTTGCTGGCGGTTTATCTCACCGAGTATCTCGTACTGTTTGCCGTTCATGTAGAAGTATCCCATGCGCTGGCCGCTCAGTCCGTATTGCAGAGTCTCGGACAGGTCGCGTGTGCTTACGCCCATTACGTTCGCCTTGTCGCGGTTGATGTGTATGCGCGCTTCGGGCTTGCTGAACTTCAGGTCGACGTCCGCCATCTGGAACACCGGATTCTCGTATACCTTCTCCATGAACTTGGGAAGCACTTTCTCGAGCTTTTCGAGGTTGGTGGCTTGCAGTACATACTGTATTGGCATGCGCGAACGACGCCCTCCGAACGATGACTGCTGCTGCACGAAAGAGCGCGCCTTGGTCTTTTTCTGTACGGCTGCCGACAGCTTTTCGGCAATGTCCATCTGGCTGTAATCGCGGTCTGCCATGTCTTTAAGAGTCACCTGTATGTTTCCGCTACCGCTCGATACACGTGCCGTCACGGCTTCCGCGTCAGGTATTATGGAGTCTACCACAAGGTTGATGTCTTCTGTATAATCCCTTATGTATTCGTATGTCACGCCCTCGGCACCGCGGGTGTTGATTGTAATCATCGAACGGTCTTCGAGCGGAGCCATCTCCGACGGAATCTTTCCCCATAGGAATATGGCGAGCACAATCATCAGTACCATTACCGGAATCACCCATATGCGGTGACGCAGGACGTATGCCAGCGATTTGTCATAGAGCCTGTTCATGCCGTCGAAGAACGGTTCGGTGGCGCGATAGAATGCGTTTTTCCTCTCACGTTGCTTCAGCATCTTGGTCGCAAGCATCGGAGTGAACGTGAGGGCGGCGAATGCCGATATGAGCACCGAGCCGGAGATGACCATGCTGAACTCGCGGAACAGACGGCCGGTGGTGCCCTCCATGAATACGATGGGGAAGAAGACAGCCACCAGAGTGATGGTTGTGGAGATGACGGCGAAGAATATCTCCTTCGAGCCTTCAATGCCTGCCTGCATCGGCGGCATACCCCTTTCGATGCGGATATATATGTTCTCGGTCATGACAATGGCGTCGTCGACCACCAGTCCCACGGCAAGTACCACGGCAAGCATTGTGAGCACGTTGATGGAAAAGCCGAAGAGATACATTATAAAGAACGCTCCGATGAGCGAAACGGGTATTACGATGCAGGGAACGAGTGTCACCCGCCAGTCGCGAAGGAAGAGGAAGATGATTATTATCACGAGAACGAACGCCTCATACACCGTATGCTTCACCTCATCTATGGATGCGCGGATGAACTTAGTGTTGTCGAAGCCGTAGCTGTACTTCACATCTTCGGGCAGGTCTTTCTTCATCTGCTCCATCCGTTTGTACACCGCGTCGGCTATGTCGATGTGGTTCGCTCCGGGCTGGGGCACAACCACCACGCCGACCATGGGCACACCGTTCATCTTCATGTAGCTTTTGATGTCGGCGGCACCGAGTTCCGCGCGTCCGATATCGCTGAAACGGATTATCCTGTTGCCGTCGCTTTTGACGATAAGGTCGTCAAACATCTTGGCGGTATTCATCAGACCCATTGTCCGGATGTTCAGTTCGATGGTGTTGCCCTCGATGCTTCCCGACGGCAGTTCCACGTTCTCGTTGTCCACAGCGTTCTTCACGTCCATCGGCGTGATGCCATATCCCGCCATCTTGATGGGGTCGAGCCAAAGCCGCATGGAGTATTTCTTCTCACCCCATATGCTCACGCTGCTCACGTCGGGTATTGTCTGTAGCTGCTCTTTCACCGTGAGGTCGGCTATTTCGCTAAGTTCCAGCAACGGTCTTTTCTCGCTTTGCAGAGCCACCATGAGTATCGGTGAAGCGTCGGCGTCGGCTTTTGACACTGTCGGAGGGTCACAGTCGCGCGGCAGATAACGCTGTGCGCGCGACACTTTGTCGCGTACGTCGTTCGCCGCAGTCTCAAGGTCGACCGACAGTTCGAATTCTACGGTTATCCTGCTTCGTCCCTGTTCGCTCGTACTTGTCAGCGAGCGGATGCCCGGAATGCCGTTTATGTTCTGCTCAAGCGGTTCTGTTATCTGGTTCTCAATCACATCGGCGTTGGCTCCCGCGTACGAGCAGCTCACCGAGATGATGGGGTTGTCCACCGAAGGATATTCCCTTACGCCAAGGTAGGCATAGCCTATTATGCCGAAAAGCAGGATTATCACGGTCATCACAGTCGCAAGAACCGGTCTGCGTATGCTTACTTCAGAGATGTTCATCGTTCGTGCTTTTTAAGTGCGTTAATCAACCTTGTCGAGCTTCACCGGCAGGTCGGTGCGCAGCTGCAGTGTTCCTGACGTTATCAGAGTGTCGCCCACGTTAAGTCCTTTGATAACCTGCACCTTGTCTTCTGTTCTCAGTCCCACCTTTATTTCTACAGGCTGCGCCTTTCCCGATTTGTAAAGGAACACCTTGTCTTTTCCCATTTCCGGCACGACAGCCTCCGAAGGAATGGCTATTGCGTCCTTTATTTCCTGTTTCTTCAGGTTTATGCTGGCATACCGTCCGGGCGTAAGTCTGCCGTCGGGGTTGGCATAAAGGGCGCGCACGGTGAGTGTATGGGTGTTCATGTCGATAGCCGACTCCTTCGCATACACTTTAGCCGGGAATGAGTTGAGCACTCCGTCGATGGTGAACTGAAGCCTTGTTCCGGGCTTTATGTCTCTTGCATATCGTTCAGGAACGGCGAACTCCAGTTTCAGCGGAACTATTCTTGTCAGTTTGCTTACAACGGTCTGCGGTGTGGCATATGCTCCCACGCTTATCTGCCTTAGTCCGATTATTCCGTCGAACGGTGCCCTCAGCTCAGTCAGTTCTATCTGTGCCTTCACTATGTCGATGTCCGCCTGCAGTGTGGCAAGCTCGGTGTTCACCTGCTCATAGGCTTCCTGGCTCACCGCGTCGTGCTGGAGCAGGGTGCGCTGCCTGTACACGCGGTCCTTTGCCAGCTTGAGTTGCGACACCAGTCTTTTCAGTTCAGCCTGCAGTTTCTTGTCGTTCACCTTGGCGAGAAGCTGTCCTTTCTTCACGTGCACGCCCTCTTTGAACATTATGCTCACCACCTGTCCGGAAGTCTCAAAAGACAGGTCGACGTTCTCGTCAGGTATAAGCGTTCCTGTGACAGTGAACTCATCGGTAAGCGGACCGGTTTTTATGATTGTCCCGTTCACGTTCAGCTCCTTGTTTTTCCCCTTGCTGCCTTGCATTATCTTGTCGGCTTTTGCAAGCTCGGAGTTAGTCTTAGGCATCTGGGAATACACACCCCATGCGACCAGCGCGCAGGCAATAACGGCTATCATGCCCCATTTCAGTCTTTTGTCCATCATCCAGTTTTTAGTTTATTAATTCGGTTGCATAATGCGTGGAACCGTTCTTTTGCATCCACAAAAGATTATGTCACACGAAAAAAGTCAAAGTAAAAAAGTATTGGTAGTGCGAAGATACGAATTTAGAAGAAAGATGTCATAATCTTTTTACATTATTTATAGATTAAGGTTGAAAATATATGAAATCGCACAATGCATCCTTCCTATTTTATGGTTTGTTCTTCCTATAATACTAAAATTATCAAATAATGGTGCGACATGTCTTTCTTATCGCTCCCAAATGCGGCATATGGCATTATGACGGCGCATGCATGGCGTCACCGTGACGTATGCCCGTGCCTGCCGTGACGGGGTGCTGACCATGCCGTTTGCGGCGGGTGAGGACAGCGAAACGAAGCATATGATGCCCGACAGCGTAAATTCCGAATACAATAATTTGGATGTTTAAAAACTAATATCTATATTTGCATCAATAAAAAACGCCTGTATCTACCGCGCAAGGCGGACGGATTGTACCGCCGGAGCTGATTTTCGCAGGCATCACTGTGCCATGAATACGCCTTGCCCTCATGGCGGGCGAAATTTACAAGACTACAGCTGAACCAAATAAACAAACGATATAAGAAAATATGATTGACGTAAAAGAGACATTAAATGCTGCCGGCGAGCGCATGGAAATGGCTGCGATGTATCTGGACGAACAGCTTTCGCGTGTACGTGCAGGCCGTGCCAATGTTGCCATACTCGACGGTGTGAGGGTTAATTCCTACGGTTCGATGGTTCCATTGAATCAGGTTGCCAACGTGTCGGTGCCCGACGCACGCACCATAGCCATACGTCCATGGGACAAGAAGGCTATACGCGACATAGAGAAAGCCATCATGGACAGCGATGTGGGCATCACTCCGGAGAACAACGGAGAGATAATACGCCTCGCCATCCCGCAGCCTACGGAGGAGCGCAGACGCGAGCTTGTGAAGCAGTGCAACAAGATCGGCGAGAAGACAAAGGTGGAGGTGCGCAACGCCCGTGCCGAGACAAAGGAGAAACTGAAGAAAGCCATCAAGGACGGACTGTCCGAAGACAACGAGAAGGACGCCGAGCTGGAGCTTCAGAAGATACACGACAAGTACATCAAAAAGATTGACGATCTGCTTGACGAAAAGACTAAAGAGATAATGACAGTATAAAAACGGCAGGCAAGAAAGAATACAGACGCTGCCTTCTCCTGTCGTACAGACACCGGAGCACAAGGCTGCCGCCATGGCGCGGGAGGCGATAAGTCTGTTTTCTTTCTTGCCTTTTTTATTCTTATTCCCATCAAGATGCAGGGCTTAGTGATAAAGAATACCGGCAGCTGGTATACGGTGAAGACCGTCGAAGGCAGCGTTGTGGAGTGCAAGATAAAGGGAAACTTCCGTCTGAAAGGCATCCGCAGCACCAATCCTGTGGCTGTGGGCGACCATGTGGAGATAGAGCTCAACAGCCAGAACACGGCATTCATCACAGCCATAGGCGACCGCAAGAACTACATCATACGCAAATCGCAGAACCTGAGCAAGCAGAGTCACATCATCGCAGCCAACGTAGACCAGGCGTTTCTCGTCGTTACGGTGGAGCGTCCGCAGACAAGCACGACGTTCATCGACCGTTTCCTTGCCACCGCCGAAGCCTACAGTGTGCCCGTGGTGCTCGTGTTCAACAAGACAGACCTGCTCGACGACAGTCTCATGCGCTATCAGCGGATGATGACCGACCTTTATGAGACAGTGGGATACAAGTGTGTCGCCGTGTCGGCGGAGACCGGTGAGGGCATGGATGAGCTCATGGAGATGCTGCGCGACCGCATCACCCTGCTCAGCGGACACAGCGGAGTGGGCAAGTCGACGATGATAAACAGACTGCTGCCCGGTGTCAATCTGCGCACGGCGGAGATAAGCGACGCCCACAATACGGGCATGCACACCACCACCTTCAGCGAGATGCTGCCTCTGCCCGGAGGAGGATACATCATAGATACGCCGGGAATAAAAGGCTTCGGAACGTTCGACATGGAGCCGGAAGAGCTCACGAGTTACTTCAAGGAGATATTCCGCTTCTCCAAGGACTGCCGCTTCAGCAACTGCACCCACACACATGAGCCCGGATGCGCCGTGCTGAAAGCAGTTGAAGACCACTACATCGCTGCCAGCCGTTATCAGAGTTATCTGTCGATGCTGGATGACAAGGACGGAAACAAATACCGCGAGGCATACTGACCCGCCCGTTTCCGCGTCACTCGTCCAGAGAGTTTATCCATCCGGCAATGTCTTTCATCACCTCTTTAGACATTGTCTCCTCTATCGCGCCATACTCGTCGGCATATCCCGTGGTGCAGTGCTGGAAGAGGTGGTTGAGTCCGTCATATTCCCTTATCTATCATGTTTTTCCGGTTGTGGGGAAGCAGGTTCCTTATTCTGTCAAGGTTGAGGCGCGGTCTCACCTGCGTGTCTTTCGTCCCGTTGATAACCATCACCGGGCATGTGGTTGAGGCTATCACGTCAGCCGGGTCGTAGCCTGTGAAGAACTCCAGCCATGCGTTTCCGCTCCTCCCAGCCTGTGTCCTTACGTCTACGGCAGACACATTGGCGGGTCTGCCCATGCGCATGAGCGCGTCGTTGTTCTGTCCGGCTATTATCGTGTCGCCCCTTACGCCCGGTCCAGCCATGCTCACGATGAAGTCTGCCTTGCCGTCGGCAGCCAGCATGAAGGCTATGAGCGCGCCTTCGCTGTGACCTGCCACGCCTATTCGGGAGAACCTCACGTCCATGCCGCGCAGCATTTCTGTCGCGGCAGCCGCGTCTTTCATGAAGTCGATGGTTGTCGCTCCGGTGGCGTCGCCAGTGGATTTGCCTGTGCCCCGGTCGTCATATCTCAGCGAGGCTATGCCGCTGCGTGCCAGCCTGTCGGCAAGAACGAGGAACGGCTTGTGCCCGAACAGCTCCTCGTCGCGGTTCTGCAAGCCGCTTCCGCTCACCATCACCACCACCGGCACGGGCTTCTTTCCGTCGTAACACTCGGGCAGGGTCAGTGTGCCGCTCAGCACCGCGCCCGCCTCTCTGTTCTCAAAACTCACCTCGCGCGTGCTGTATGCGAACGGCGGTTGCGGAGTCTGCGGACGGTCAGTCACCAAGCCTCCGCGTCTCAGGTCGAGCCTGAGCGGCATGCCCATCTGTGTGAACCGTCCTGTGATGGAGTCGCCGCTGACGTGTCCCTCATACTTTGCCGCAATGTCGGGAAAGGTTATGTTGAGCGAGTCTTCCGTCAGAATGTTCACCTCAGCCTTTATTCCCTCCGCGCCCTGCATGGGACTGTCGAGCGTGCACCGTGGCTTGCCGTCGTCACCGGTGGCGATGTTCAGTACGAGAGGCAGTTCTTTTCCCTGTCCCAGAACGAGTCTGCCCGACCATTGCCCGTCGGGCGTCTGCGCCGCCATGTCCGCCGCTGTGGCGAGAAGCAAGGCTGATATTGATGCGAGAACGGTTCTCATGCTTTTCTGTTTATAAGAAATCTGAATATGAAGATGGTGGCAAATAAGACCACAGGAAGAGTCACGGGAAATATCTTGTCGGCAAAACCGGTGATGGCGTTGCAGCCGAGAAACATCACAGCCGTCTCCAATGCCAGCACCCTCACCATGCGTATGACGAGCGCGTATTGTGCGGTGTTTCTTATCTTTATGTCAAGATTGATCATCCTGTCGGGGAAGTAGGCGGATACGAGCAGCAACAGTGTCGCCGCTGTCACCGCTATGTTGGGTATTAATATTTTTCCCGCGCCTTCACCGTCTGCCGCTGTCGTGGCTGCCGCAACGTTGCCCGCGGCTCCCAGCTCTTTAAAAGTCAGTATCCAGATTATTATCAGCAATACTGCTGTCACCGCCTCGAAGATGTTGCCTTCCATGGTGCGGTATACCTTTATTCTGTTCTTGTTGTTACTGCGTCTCATCGTTATCGTGTTTTTCTGTCTTCTTTTTCTTCAGCCGTCCGCTCTTGCGCAGTGCCTCCGTAATGATCCATTGCAGCTGTCCGTTGGTGCTGCGGAACTCGTCGGCTGCCCACGCCTCGATGGCGTTCATCATGTCGGTGTCGATTCTGAGGATGAAGTTCTTTGTCTTTGTCTCTTTTTTTGCCATGTCAGGATATAGTCATGACCGTTCCGGTTATGTTAATTATGTGAGCCGGCATGGAGCCGGCTCTTTTTCTCAATGGTTGAGAGTGCCGGTGTTGACAACCGGCTGTGCGGGCTCGTCTCCGCAGAGCACCACCATCAGGTTGCTCACCATGGCAGCCTTCTTGTCGTCGTCGAGCTCCACGACATTGTCCTCGCCCAGCTTCTGCAGTGCCATCTTCACCATCGACACGGCACCCTCCACAATCTTCTCCCTTGCCATTATTATGGCAGAAGCCTGCTGGCGGCGCAGCATCACGGCTGCTATCTCGGGCGCATATGCAAGATAGTTGATGCGCGCCTCCACAATCTCGATTCCCGCCATGTTCAGACGCTCGTCCAGTTTCTCCTCAAGCTGGCGGTTTATCTCCTCGCCTCCGCTGCGCAGGGTAAGCTCGCCCGTGTCCTGCTCGTTGTCGTCGTAGGCATAGAGTCCGGCTGTCTGTCGCAGTGCGGCGTCGCTCTGCACCTTCACGAAGTTCTCGAACGCCTTCATGATGCTCGACACCGAGTTGCCCACGGCGTTCTGGTTTCCGCTCTGCGCCATTGTCTGCGAGTCTATCTCAAACATTGCCTTGTAGGTGTCTTTCAGCTTCCACACGAGCATGAGACCAATCATCACCGGGTTGCCGGTCTTGTCGTTGACCTTTATAGGCTCCACATCGAGGTTTCTGGCACGCATGGACAGCTTCTTGGCACTGAGGAAAGGGTTTACCCAATAGAATCCTACCTTGGTGAAAGTTCCCTTATATTTGCCGAAGAAAAGCATCACCCGAGCCTCGTTGGGTTCGAGTTGCATCATTCCACACCACATTATAATCGCCACGAGCAGGAGCACACCGCCTCCTACACCGGCAGTGATGCCTTGGGCGGACTCGCCGATGTTGACGCCAAGCACAATGAGAGCGATGCTCAGAATTGTGAGAAACAGGTTGACGAAAAGCATAAGAAAGCCGTTGACGGTCATTCCCTTGAATGTGAATTCCTTATTTTCCATAAATGTGTAGTAATTTGGTTGGTTTTATTTTGATATCATTTTGATATTGCAAATATATTATTTTATTTCTTACGGAGCAATATATCGGACTATGATTTAACGTAAATTAATATGTCGTATTTTTCATTCCGTTCACGTATAAGTTGCGTTTCTGGTTATTTATAAGGTGAGTGTTACAGTTACGTAAGGCGAGTATTATGGTTGTATAAGGCGATTATTACGGTTAAGTAAGGCGAATATGAAAGATATGTAAGGTGTAAATAACGGTGTGAGGAGCGGTATGCAGTGGCGGGAAAAAGCTTTGTGTATGGTGGTTTCACGGCATAGTGCGGCAAGTTGAGGCCAATACTATATGGCTCCGGTGTATATATAATGAAACGCAGCGGACTGAACAATCAGACCGTTGCGTATGGATTGATTTTTATGAAAGATAGAAAGCAATGTCTATTGCATCACGAGCATATCGTATCTGATGCCGTCTCTCGATGCCGGCACGCCCATGACATATTTTGATTTGCTGCTGCTGTCACGTCTGGCGCGTGTGCGCGGTTCGGCGTTCTTTGTCTCTATGGCGAGGCCGGTGGCCTTCAGTGTGCCTGAGTCCGCTGTTTCCGGTTTCTCTGCCTGCCGCGTTATGTAGAGCGTATCGATGCGTTGTGAGATCATACGCATGTCCTCCGGCTCGCTTTTCGAGCCGGTGAAGAATCCCGCCAGAAATCCTATGACAGCCGCAGCCGGCAGAGCCACGAGCCACTGCGGCATGCTCCTGCGGTTGCGTCGCCACGGTCTTACGTGCAGACTCTCGTTTTCCTCGTCGCGCATCCGGCGTGCCATGCGTGCTATTTCCTTGTCATTTATTTTCATATTGTGTCATTTTCTGTTTTATGTTTGTCATTATCCGGTGCAGTCTCGATTTCACAGTGCCCTCGGGCATGGTGTATATCTGTGCTATCTCAGGCACGGTCAGTTCCTCCTCATAGTGCAGCGAGAACATCATCCGGTCATCGGGTCGCAGTGTGGCGAGCGTCGTACGCAGTGCCTGTCTGAACAGTTCGGCGTCGAGTTCAGCTTCTGCCTCACAGTCGGTCACGGGCGAATCGGACTGAGTCTCCATGTATGCAGCCTCGTGTATGCCGTGTCGCCAGATGTTGCGGCAGATGTTGTAGGCTATTGTGAACAGCCACACGTCCACCTTTCTGCCTTCCCTCCACGACGTGCGGGCGGCATAGGCACGCAGGAAAACGTCGTGAGTGCAGTCGGCGGCAGCCTCGCGGTCGCCCCTGAGCTGGCGCATGAAGAAACCCTGCAACCGCCTTGCGTAGCGGTTGTAGAGTTCAGCGAAGGCGTCGTCGCTGCCACGTGCGGCTGCCGTCATGAGCTGTTCGTCGGTGCGTTGTGTGCGTCTCAGACTGAAAATCGTCATTTGTCGAGCATTTTCATGAACTTTTTCTCTTCTTCCAACGGCAGCGAAGCCTGTTTTATTGCACTGCGCAAGGTGGTCATAAGCCATTCGTAGCGTGCCTTATCGTATGTCTTGTAATATGGCAGCAGGTCGCAGAGCATTATAGCATAATTCACCGACATCCTTTTGGCAGATATCCAATTGTCCGGCACGAACGACTCACGCAGATATTCCAACAGGTATTTCTGCTCCACGTTCCGACACTTCACGGCCATGTTGTAGTATGGTTTGTCGGAATATTTCAGTACAAGTCCTTCGTTGTAGAGACTGTCGAGCACCGGTGCTTTGAGGTCCATACCGCTCAATGGCGAGTAATATACGGAGCGTCCCGACTTTACACGTATGTAACGCAACAGCTGGAGAAGATATTTGTAGCTGCTGTCTTCGTCGGTTATCGGAACCTCCGGCTTGGGCACTTCGCCTATTCCGAGCTGCCGGAACAGCTGTTCACGGTATTTGCGCATATAGAGGAACGGCACGCATACTATTATCTTGTCGGTGTGTACTCCCTTGCCGTATTGCAGCAACCACTTGGGTATTACCACGGCGTCGCCTACGCCGATGTATATTCCGCCCTCGTCCATGCCCTGCAGTTCATTGTAGTTGTATTGAAGAATGCCGGGCGAGTATTGCCCCGACTCGTAGTAAGCCTTGCAGATATCTGCAAGCCGGCGGGTGTCATTCTCTTTGGCAAAGTAGGCCAGCCACGTGTTGTATTCGTCGTAGCCCATTTTCTCCGGCATGCGCGCTATGGCTTTTTCGGCATATACGGTGTCTTCCGGAGTGCCCATATATTCGCGGTAGGCGCAGTAGTTGTATATGTAGGAGTCGGGTACAGCCTTTTTCATCTCGGCGAGCACCGTGACTGCGGTAGTGTCGGTGTAGTCGCGCCAGCGTTTGTAGTTCGCTGCCTGGTAGTAGTTGCGCCATGCGTTCTCGTTTTTCGGGTCGGTTTTCACCACCTCGCCCCACGCCTTTATCTGTCCGTCATACCATTCGGCAGTCTTCTCCTCCACGATAGGACTTTTCACTTCCTCGGGCGCTGTCTGTGCTGTGGCGCCTGTTGCCGTCATCATACATACGGCCATTGCTAATGTCTTTATCCTTTTCATCATGTATGTGTTTGTTTGTCGTTTTTCTGATAGTGCATACACCCGAGAGGCGCAACCGTTCGCTGAATAATGAATTTTTTCTTTTTCAATGTCTTTTTTTCGCAGATCCGGGGTCGGAAGCAGGTAGGCATATACTCATAAAACTGTTCTTCGGCAGTAAATATATATAATGCCGTGAATACGATTTGTAAAAATATTTTACCAAAAAAAGCCCCCGCTTTTACTCGCAAAATAGAAAACGGAAAAATGAGAAATGGCGTTTTTCGTGATGGTTAAGTGTGAACGAAAACGTCGGAAAAACCGGTTCGCAATGCGAAATGGGCCATTTTGATGTGCGAAAAGCATCATATCATGGCACGAAATGGGGCTTATCGGGAGGTAATAAAGCCCATTTCGCACCTCAATAAAGGCTCTTTTGCAAAGCGGGGAAATCGGTATGATAGTATAAAAATACGTAACTTGCATTATATCAGACAGTTGCGTAACTTCACGAGAATCGTCTGTACGCGTCCGAATGTTCACTTGCTCGAAAATATTCGAGCCATGAGAGGATTGTTGTAAAAATAAAGTCAAACATCAGGACGTATTCTCCACCGTTGTTTCCGCACCGGACATGACGCCCGTCACATTTCCTGCCGGCATACATCGGAATATGAAAAATAATGAGTAAGTTTGCATACGGATAATAATCATGCACTATATTATGGACGAGAATATATTCGACAAGCGCATCGCCGTGCTGCTCTCGGGCGGTGTGGACAGCTCTGTGGTGTTGTACGAACTGGCGAGCAAGGGTCTGCATCCCGACTGTTTCTACATCAAGATAGGACCGGAGGAAGAGGAGGAATGGGACTGCTCGAGCGAGGAAGACCTGGAGATGGCTACCGCCGTAGCCGCGCGCTACGGCTGCCGGTTGCAGGTGGTGGACTGCCACAGGGAATACTGGGACGGCGTGACACGCTACACCATGGACAAGGTGCGCGCAGGCTATACGCCCAACCCCGACGTGATGTGCAACAGGATGATAAAGTTCGGTGCGTTCGACGAGAAGATGGGGCACAACTACGACCTCATCGCGACGGGTCACTACGCGCAAACTGAGATGATAGACGGCAGGAAATGGCTCGTGACGAGTCCTGACCCGGTGAAAGACCAGACCGACTTCCTGGCGCAGATATACGACTGGCAGCTGCGCAAGGCGATATTCCCGATAGGCCATTACATGAAGGAGGAGGTGAGGGAGATAGCCGAACGCGAGCATCTCATCAACGCGAAGCGCAAGGACTCACAGGGTATCTGCTTCCTGGGAAAGATAAACTACAACGACTACATAAGGCGTTATCTGGGCGAGAATCCCGGTGACGTGCTCGAACTGGAGACGGGCAGGAAGATAGGACAGCACCGGGGACTGTGGTTCCACACCATAGGGCAGCGGCACGGACTGGGTTTCGGCGGCGGTCCATGGTATGCCGTGAAGAAGGATGTGGGGCGCAACATACTCTACGTGAGCCGCGGATATGAGCCGCGCACGGCATACAAGACCGACTTCAAGGTGCACGGTTTTCACTTCCTGACGATGAATCCGTGGGGTGACTCGCCCGAGTGCGGCGTCACGTTCAAGATACGCCACACTCCGGAATACCATCCCGCACGACTCGAGCGTTTGGGCGAGGGATCCTACATGGTGCACTCGCAGACACCAATACAGGGCGTGGCGCCGGGGCAGTTTTGCGTGGTTTATGACGAGCGTCACCATTGTTGCATCGGGTCGGCGGAGATTACGGTGTGAATTGAACGTAATGTGATATGCCGGTTATGGTACGGTAAGAGACATGGATTTGTTATTCAGACGGCATTAATGTCTTACTTACAGATATCATCTTATAAAAACAGAAGCTTATGGATATTTATAACTTCAAGTATGGTATGGGCTATTGTGCGCGTGGTGCGGCAATGACAGCACTCTGTGTCATGACAATTGTAAATGTGTATGGCTTTTCAGCTTCGTCAAAACAGACTGACGACCGGCTCATGACGGAGAAGGAGAAGTATGAGATGCTCGACAGCGTGTGCGCGGTATAGGGTGAGTCAATCTATGACAGCAACGTGTATGGGATGAAACTCGACAACAGCTACCTTCTGTCGCAGCGTGAGGAGCTGGCAGACAGCCTTGTCCGGATGTTGAAACACAGGGGAAAGAAAACGCATACTTTTGAGGATGTCTTCGTCAGGAGAAGGCATTTGCCATATGCCAAAATAGCCTGCAAGCATGACAACAGCGTCTATACCTCTACGTACGAACTGCATAAGCTGAATCCTTTTCCCGGTTGTGGATATGGTGACTTCTGCGATTTCGGTGACGGAATATCATTGGATGTCAGCGTGACTACGCACATAGAGCGTCCTCCCTATGAAGGAGGTGTCATAGCGGTGGAGTCGCTTAGGATAACGGATGCCGCGAGCCGTGATGTTATCAATGATGTAAGGGAGAGCGTAAGGGACATAAAGGCGAAGCTGATAAGCAATCCTGAATATGAGGTGAGGTTCTCGCTGACGTTCGACTATGACGGTTCTTCGTATGAGGTGACGGGTGTTGTACTGTCGCCGAAAATTTTCAGAAAGTATATGACGAGCTATGAAGCCTCCATGGAATTCAGAAAGAAGTATGGTCTGAAGGTGAGGAAAGTGGAGTGACATACATTGTGTTGATATATATGCGACGTTAAAAAATGTTGCAGGATTTGCCTGCAAGTCCATTTCATGTTATATTTGCAACGTGCGGAGACGGTTTGTCTGCATAACATAATGACGGCAGGCATGAGTCCGCACGGATAGTGTGAACAAAACAGACAAACATTAAAATAGATTGTTATTATGATGAAGAAATCATTATTGGCACTGACCGCTGTCGCGTTTGTGGCTATGATGGCTTTTGCACAGGACATAAAGACAGCCGTAAGCAAGAGTCAGTCGGGGGCACAGACAAGCGGATATGTGAAGAAAGACGTAAAGAAGAAGACTGACGGCAAGACATGCGATGTGTGTCCGGGAGCAGAGGCTTGCAAGAAAGCCGGATGCTGTGCCGGGACAGCTTGCAAGGACTGTCCGAACGCTCCGGCATGTGCAGGCAAGGGAAAATGCTGCAATGGAGGCGACTGCACAGGCAACGCTCAGTGCGCGAACAGCCCGGCGTGCGCCAAGGCGTGCCCGCAACATCAGGGAAAGTGCCACCGTGTGAAAGGATGTCCGGGACGTCCGCCAATGCAGGGACGCTGCCATCGTTGAACAACATAAATGCATGAGGATATGTTATTAAGCACAACACCTACAATAGAAGGCAGTCCTATACGCGAGTATAAGGGCGTGGTGACCGGCGAGACCATCATCGGCGCCAATGTGTTCAAGGATTTCATGGCTGGTCTGCGCGACTTCTTCGGCGGACGGAGCGGCACTTACGAGAAGGTGCTTGCCGAGGCGAAGGACACTTCTCTGTCTGAAATGGCGGAGCGGGCGCGCCAGTTGGGAGCCAACGCCGTGGTGGGGATAGACCTTGACTATGAGACTATTGGTCAGGGCAACTCAATGCTCATGGTGACATGCAGCGGAACAGCGGTTGTCATCTGACCGTAAAACGGAAGCATAGACATACTGACTGAACGTAAAGACGGAAAACGGACAGGACACAGGACGTATGTGCACAGGGTGGCACACGTCGGAGTGTCTTGTCCGTTTTCCGTCTTTCAGAGATACTTTTTGCCGTATGCGGCTATCTCATGCCACAGGCGGCACAGCTCGGTCATGCGTGGCAGGACAATGTCGGCGCCCTGAGAGACGAGCGCGGAGTCGGGGAGCGGTCCGCTGTTGACGGCAACGGTGAATATCCCTGCGGCTACTCCCGCCTTGACACCGAGCGGGGCGTTCTCCACGACGACGCCCTCCCACGGCTGGAGGTTGCCTGCTTTGGCAAGCCCCATGAGATAAGGATCGGGTGCGGGTTTGCCCCGTCTGACGTCGTAGGCGCACACAATGTGGCGTTCGTCTACAAAGTCGGCGAAGTCGTCGAGCACCCTCTGTATGAGCGGACGCTGCCCGCTGCCGGTGACGATGCCTATCTGCATGCCGTCAGCCTTTATGGCTGTCATCAGCTCCTTTACTCCTTCCATTATCGGAGCTTCGGGCATCAGTCCGAACAGACGTGCTTTCTCGTCGTACATTTCCTGAGCCTCCTCTTCGCTGATGTCGCGTCCCTGCTGTTGCTTCACTACTATCTGGATGGTCTCCACACCCCGCATGCCTTCATACTTGTATGTGTCAGCCTCAGGCATGTCTATGCCATACTCAGCCATCGCCTGCTTCCAGCATATGGCATGATTGGGCATCGAGTCGTAGAGTACGCCGTCCATGTCAAAAAGCACAGCCTTGGGACTGAACCGCCCAAAGCTGTGCTTCTTTATGTATTCGTTTATGTTTGCCTCTATCATGTCCACACGTTTTATGCTTCAGCGGCAAGACGCTCCTGTATAGCCTTGCTTTCAGCCTCGTAGCCCGGCTTGTTGAGCAGTGCGAACATGTTTTTCTTGTATGCCTCAACGCCCGGCTGGTTGAACGGATTGACACCGAGAACGTTGCCGCTTATGCCGCATGCTATCTCGAAGAAATAGATGAGCTGACCGATATAATACTCGTTGAGCTCCGGAACGGACAGGCGGATGTTGGGCACTCCGCCGTCTACGTGAGCCAGACGTGTACCGAGCTCAGCCATCTTGTTGACCTCGTCGACGCGCTTGCCTGCAAGGAAGTTGAGACCGTCGAGATTTTCCTCATCGTTGGGGAAGAGCACCTCGTGGTTTGTCTTCTCAATGCTCAGTACGGTCTCGAATATAGAGCGTTCTCCCTGCTGTATCCACTGACCCATGGAGTGGAGGTCGGTGGTGAAGTCGCATGATGCGGGGAAGATGCCTTTACCGTCCTTGCCTTCGCTCTCACCGTAGAGTTGCTTCCACCATTCGCTCATGAAATGGAGTTTGGGCTGGTAGTTTACCATTATCTCTATTTTCTTTCCTGCCTGTGCATAGAGTGCGTTGCGTACGGCGGCATAGAGGGCGGCGGGGTTCTCTTCGAACGGAACATCGGTGCCTGTGGCATTCTCCATGTCTGCCGCACCCTGAATGAGAGCCTTTATGTCGAAGCCTGCGATGGCGATGGGCAGCAGTCCTACCGGAGTGAGCACGGAAAAACGGCCTCCCACATTGTCGGGAATGACGAATGTCTTGTATCCTTCTTTTGTGGCTGCTGCGCGTGCGGCGCCTTTTACAGCGTCGGTGATGGCTACGATGACATCGCGTGCCTCATCCTTGCCGCGTTGTGTCTCGCACTGCTTCTTCAGCAGACGGAAGGTGAGGGCTGTCTCTGTTGTGGTGCCTGATTTTGATATGTTGATTACTCCGAACTTCTTGTCTTTGAGATATTCGGTGAGTTCGTACAGATAGTCCTCGCCGATGTTGTTGCCTGCAAAGACTATCGTAGGATTCTTCTTGTCGCCTGTGAGCCATGAGAATGAGTTGCCGAGAGCCTCGATGACGGCGCGTGCTCCGAGGTAGCTTCCGCCGATGCCCGCAACCACAACCACCTCGCACTTCTCGCGCAGGGTGTCGGCAACTGACTGTATTTCGTTTATGAATTCCGGCGTTACTGATGACGGAAGGTGCAGCCATCCGAGGAAATCGTTGCCGGGGCACGTGCCTTCTTCGAGAGAACGGCGTGCGTCGTTTACTTGCTGTTTGTAAGATTCAACGGCACCCTCCTTTAGGAACGAGGATGCTTTGGTGATGTCTAAGATGATTTTTTTCATCGTTGTTGTTTTTTATGTTGTCTGTTGTTTGTTGTTCTGATTTATGCCATGTGTCACCGGAACTGTTATCTGAAAGAGTCGGTGAGGAGCTTTATCTCTATCTGAGGACTGATGCGTTCGTACAGAATGTTGTATACGGCGTCGAGGATGGGCATGTTCACGTGCATGTGCCTGTTTTTCTCCTTCATGCATTTTGTTCCGAAGAAGCCCTCGGCTATCATCTCCATCTCAATCTGCGCGCTCTTGACACTGTAGCCTTTGCCTATCATGGTGCCGAAGGTGCGGTTGCGCGAGAAGTTTGAGTATCCGGTAACGAGCAGGTCGCCAAGATAAACGGAGTCGTAGACGTTGCGCTCGAGAGGATAGATGGCTGAAAGGAAGCGCGACATCTCCTGTACGGCGTTCGCCATGAGCACCGCCTGGAAGTTGTCACCGTATTTCAGACCGCTGCATATGCCTGCTGCAATGGCGTAGACATTCTTCAATACAGATGAATATTCGATGCCGAGCACGTCGCTGCTGGTCTTAGTCTTGATGTATTCGGAAGCGATGACGTCTGCGAACGCCTGTGCTTTGTCCTGGTCGGAACAGCCCACTGTGAGATAGGAGAGGCGTTCGAGAGCCACCTCCTCGGCGTGAGACGGTCCTCCGATGCATGCCAGACTGCTTATCGGAACGTCGTAGACGTTGTGGAAAAACTCAGAGCAAGCAAGGTTGTCATCGGCTACAAGACCCTTTATGGCTGTGATTATGAACTTGTCGCGCAGGCGGGTTTTGAGTTTCTTGAGATGATTCTTCAAATATGGTGACGGTATGACGAACACAAGAGTGTCGTAGGCTTCGACAATCTTATTCAGGTCGCTGGAAAAGAAAATGTTGTCTACATTGAACCTGACACTTGTAAGATAGTTGGGGTTGTGCCCCATCCTGCGGAAGTTCTCGATGCTGTCGTCGCGCCGGATGTACCATCCTATGTGATCGGTCTTGCCTATCACAATCTTGGCTATGGCTGTAGCCCAGCTTCCGCCTCCGATTATTGCTATTTTGCCGCAATCGAACATTTTGTTGGAATCGTAATTTTCATATTCCCGGCGGTATCATATCCTCCGGATGATGCCGGCGTGATGTTCTGGCGTATATGCCATGTCTCACGCCGGCAGTTGTATGAATGTCATGCGTTTGCCGCGTCAATCCACTTCTGGAAGTCGTCCACTTTCGGATTTTCGTAGCCTAACTTGTATTTCTTGTTCACACCGCACACATCCATCTGGAGCTTTTGCGCCTTTACTTCCCTGATGTCTGATGTGAGGTTGTAGCCTGCCTTGTTGAACACGGGAATCCATTCCTCAGGAACACCGAGCGCAGTCCATTCGGCAACACTGCTTCTCGGTATGGCTTTTTCAGGGCGCATCTGCGGGAAGAACAGCACTTCCTGGATGGTGGTCTTTCCGGTCATGAGCATCACGAGACGGTCTATTCCTATGCCTATTCCGCTTGTCGGCGGCATGCCGTACTGAAGTGCGCGGAGGAAGTCCTGGTCTATTATCATCGCCTCATCGTCGCCTTTGTCGGCAAGTCGCATCTGTTCCTTGAACCGCTCCTCCTGATCTATGGGGTCGTTAAGCTCTGAATATGCGTTGGCGAGTTCTTTTCCGTTGACCATAAGCTCGAAACGCTCTGTCAGTCCGGGCTTGCTGCGGTGCATCTTTGTCAGCGGTGACATCTCGACAGGATAGTCTATGATGAACGTGGGCTGTATGAATGTGCCTTCACAGAATTCTCCGAATATCTCGTCAATTAACTTTCCTTTACCCATGGTGTCGTCAATCTCCATGTTGAGCTTCCGGCATACATCGCGTATTTCGTCCTCGTTCATGCCGTTGAGGTCGTAGCCCGTCTTCTCCTTTATGGCGTCAAGGATGGGCAGACGGCGGTATGGAGCCTTGAAGCTTACGATGTTTCCGTCTATCTCACGCTCCGGTTTGCCGTTCACTGCGATGCATATCTTCTCGAGAAGCTGCTCGGTGAAGGACATCATCCAGTTGTAGTCCTTGTACTGGACATACAGTTCCATGCACGTGAACTCAGGATTGTGATTGCGGTCCATCCCTTCGTTGCGGAAGTTCTTTCCTATCTCGTACACACCTTCAAAGCCTCCCACAATGAGCCTTTTCAGGTAAAGCTCCGTGGCAATGCGCATGTACATGTCGGTGTTCAATGCGTTGAAGTGTGTGATGAAAGGACGTGCGCTCGCACCTCCGGCAATGGTTTGAAGGGTAGGAGTCTCAACCTCGGTGTATCCTTCTTCGTCAAGAACGTTGCGGAGTGTCCTCAGCACGGTGGCACGTTTGATGAACGTGTCTTTCACACCGTCGTTTACAATGAGGTCCACGTAACGTTGGCGGTAGCGGAGTTCGGGGTCGTCGAACTTGTCGTAAGCCACTCCGTCCTTGTATTTCACGATAGGTAGCGGCTTGAGACTCTTCGACAGAAGCTTTATATTCTGCGCGTGAACGCTTATCTCACCTGTCTGTGTCCTGAAAACAAAACCTTCCACTCCAATGAAATCCCCTATGTCAAGCAACCGTTTGAAAACGTTGTTGTACATGCTTTTGTCTTCTCCCGGACAAATATCGTCCCGGGTGATGTATATCTGTATTCGTCCTTTCGAGTCTTGTAGTTCCGCGAAGCTTGCCTTACCCATGACGCGGCGGCTCATTAGACGCCCCGCAATGGTGACATTGCGCTTTTCGTCCTCATTGAAATTTTCCTTGATGTCGTCTGAAAAAGCATTTACCGGATATTCAGCTGCCGGATATGGGTCAATGCCCATGTCACGCAATTCTTGTAAACATTGTCTTCTGACAATTTCCTGTTCGCTCAGTTCTAAAATATTCATATCTTAATCAGAATTTATTCGATGTAGTGTGGTTCGTCGGACATTTGTATCGTGTATGAGTGTAAATACATATGTTCAACGTAATATGATGCAAATTTAATAAATAAATCCGAAAGGTTATTCATTTTCACATTTTATAATAAACAGTCATGACTTTAATTCTGGCTTCCAGGATGGACATAAATAAAAAAGACAACTATCATAGTTGATAATTGTCTTCCGTATTCTGGTGATCCGTTTGGGGCTCGAACCCAAGACCCCAACATTAAAAGTGTTGTGCTCTACCAGCTGAGCTAACGGATCTCCATGGGTGCTCAGATAGCTTGTATCTTAAAAGCGTGTGCAAAGGTATTGCTTTTTTTTGAAACACGCAAATTATTTCAGGCTTTTTTCTTGTATTTTGTCTATTTCGTGTTCTTTGGTTACGTATCTCTGCCAATATGCTATAATAAGCGTTGTAAGGGGGAGAGCGATTATCAGTCCGATGAATCCGAGCATGGCGCCCCATACAGACAGCGAGAGCAGCAGTATCGCCGGGTTGAGCCCCATTGCCTTACCCATTATTTTGGGAATGACAATTGTCTCGGTGATAATCTGCACAAGGATGAACAGTCCAACAGCCAAGCCGAATACATACCAGAAGTTCTGTCCCGTGTCGGCTGCTTTGAGCATGGCGAGGAATGCGGTGGGTATGAGTGCGAACGTGTGTAGATAGGGCACAAGATCCATTATTCCGATGAGAATTCCCAGTCCTATAGCCATCGGAAAATCCATAATTGTGAATCCTATGCAGAACATTATGCCCATGCATAAAGCTACCGAACTCTGTCCGCGTATGTAATTGTTCAGTTCGCGTTCCACGTCTTTCATGAGTTCCTGCCAGAACGGACGGTTCTTTTTCGGGAATATCTTTATCCAGTTGGTCGTGAGATATTCATAATCGAGGAGTATGAAGAACATGTATAGCAGTGTTATGCATGACGCCACGATGCTTATAATCACGCTGGCGGTTTGCCCGAGAACGGAGAACACTTTGGGCATACCGCTTTTCAGGATGTCGCTGAAGTCCTTGCTCTTGAAGAACCTCTCTATCTCGTGCTGGTTGTCTACAACCCATCTTTTTACAATCAGTGACAGGTCGTTTGTATGCGTTGTCTGTTGCAGCCATCTCATGAACACCTCATAAAGTTTCTGGAACTGTTCTATCATAGGAGGTATTATGAAATATACCATGCCTCCTATCACACCTATTACTATAAGGAGCGCGATTATTATGGCAATCGCCCTGACCTTTACTTTCATCTTATATTGTATGAATTTCACAAGTGGATAAAGCAGATAAGCGAAGAGCCAGGCTATTATGAAAGGCAATAGAGCGCCGCTAAGATAGTTGATGGCATACAGTACGGCAATGACAAGGATTGCTATCAGCATCCATCTTACGAACTTATCGAAGGTGATTTTTTCTTCAAGCATAATTTTATGTTAGTTTGGAAATGGTGTAATGAATGCGTATTATATTTCCGTCAATTGTCTGATATGTTGTTTCTGGAGTTTCAGTATGCCATGTCTTGCCGTTTCGTTCACCCTGTTATTGCATCCGGTGCGGGCGTTTGTGTGACGTTGTTCAGCCCGGATGCATTTTATAACGGCTTTATACAGAATTTATCATATGGGCAAATCAAGGGTCTGCGACGGTTTTGAAAGAACGTTGTCAATGATTTATGTATCTCATGTACGCATCATGTGTCTTGCCGGTTGAGTATGTCTGTCACATCCTTCCTTCCATTGCCTTCTTGTAGCATTCGCGGCATAGCGGCTCATACTCGCTCTCCTCACCGAGCATCACACGCTTTTCACCGTCAACTATCCTGTGGCTTATATAAGCAAGATTGCCGCATTTCACGCATATGGCGTGAACCTTCGTCACGTCATCGGCAATGGCGCACAATGCCGGCATAGGTCCGAAAGGCACTCCTTTGAAGTCCATGTCCAGCCCGGCTATGATGACCCGTGTCCCGCGGTTTGCCAGTTCGTTGCATACCTCCACAAGACCCTCGTCAAGAAACTGCGCCTCGTCTATTCCCACCACATCGATGTCTGACGCCAGCAGCAGTATGCTTGATGACGACTCTATGGGTGTCGACTGTATGGATGTGTTGTCGTGGCTCACCACATCGACATCTGAATAGCGCGTGTCTATTGCCGGTTTGAATATCTCCACTTTCTGACGTGCGAACTTGGCGCGTTTCAGACGCCTTATCAGTTCCTCTGTCTTGCCTGAAAACATAGAACCGCATATCACTTCAATTCTTCCCGGGCGGTGTGCCTCGTCTGATAAATAATCTGTCATGTTGGTTGCAAAAGTACAAAGACGTTTTAAAAATTGCAAAGAAATGAAGGCTTTTTTTGTCCGTGAGGAATATTTAGTTATATTTGTCCGCAGTATGGGAACACTTTATATCGTGCCTACGCCGGTGGGCAATATGGAAGATATGACGTTGCGTGCCATCCGTGTACTGAAAGAGGCGGATGTCGTTCTTGCCGAAGACACGCGTACTTCGGGTGTGCTTTTGAAGCATTTCGACATACAGAACCGGCTGCTGTCACATCATAAGTTCAACGAACACGGCACGACGGCATCTGTAATCGAGCGTCTCAAAGGAGGTCAGGACGTAGCCCTTGTGAGCGATGCCGGAACGCCGGGAATAAGCGACCCGGGATTCTTTCTTGCCCGTGAGGCTGTCAGAGCCGGTATAACCGTGCGGTGTCTGCCTGGTGCCACGGCGTGCATTCCTGCGGTAGTGGCTTCCGGACTGCCTTGCGACAGGTTCTGCTTCGAAGGGTTCCTGCCTCAGAAGAAGGGGCGTCAGACCATGCTCGCTTCCCTGAAGGACGAGCCTCGGACGATGATTTTCTACGAGTCGCCCTACAGACTGCTGAAAACGTTGGGACAGTTTGCCGAGGTGTTCGGTGCCGGACGCGAGGTCTGCGTATGCCGTGAGATATCCAAACTGCACGAAGATTATGTCAGGGGAACGCTCGCGGAGGTCAAGGAACATTTCGAGAGCAATCCGCCGCGCGGTGAGATTGTCATCGTGCTTGCAGGCAATGACGACAGACAGAACAACAAAGAAAATGTATAACAAAACCAGACTGATATGAAGAAGTTATTATTTTTAGCAATTGGTTTGACTTTGATCACCTTCATGGGATGCAAGGAAGACCGCAAAGTAGCCGACGTAGCAGGATTCAGCCAGAATGACTCATTGCAGAAAATCATTGCTCAGAAGGATAATGAGATAAATGACATTATGGAAACATTCAACCAGATTGAGGCTGGATTCAAGGAAATAAATGAGGCTGAGAACCGTGTGAGTCTGATGAAGGACGGTGAGGGTGCCAACCGCAGACAGCAGCTTGTGGAGAACGTGCAGTTCATCTCCGCCACGATGAAGGAGAACCGCACGCTCATAGAAAAGCTGCGCCGCCAGCTGCGCGAGAGCAGTGTCAAGAGCGACAACCTGAAGAAGACCATCGAGAACCTCGTAGCCGAGCTTGAGGAGAAGGACAACCAGCTTCAGCAGCTCCGCGCAGAGCTCGACGCGAAGAATATCCATATTGCCGAGCTCGACCAGACCATAAGCGGTCTGAACGACAATGTGACAAATCTGCAGACCGAGAGTTCGCAGAAGAGCGCAACCATTCAGGCTCAGGACAAACAGCTCAACACCGCATGGTTTGTGTTCGGCACCAAGAAGGAACTCAAGGAACAGCGCATCATCGACGGCGACCGCGTGCTCGAGTCAAACTTCAACAAGAGCTACTTCACAAAGATAGACATCCGCGTGGAGAAGGAGATTAAGCTCTATTCCAAGTATGCCAAGATTCTCACCATGCACCCGTCAGACAGCTACACGCTGGAGAAGGACGCCAACAAGCAGTATGTCCTGCGCATCACCAATCCGCAGATATTCTGGTCGACAAGCAAGTATCTCGTCATACTCGTAAAATAACGTAGTCATATACGTATTCATTCATCAAAGGGGCAGACTCCGTCAGAGTCTGCCCCTTTGCCGTTTGTGTGAAGGTGCCGCTGCCATGTGTGCCTACCGTATGCCGTATTCGTTGTGTCCTCCGCTTTCGTCCGGCACGGACAGCCACGTCTTCTGCGGAGGCGGAAAAAACGTTTTGACGGTCTGATGACCGGTCCGGGTTTACCCCGGAGGATGATACACATGAGGCGAAACAGCCAGTCGCGGCTTATCCGAACAGCGGAACCACATATTTCGCCAGTGCGTATCCGCCGCCCAAGAGCCATGCGAAGAGTATCAGGGCAAGTACGAACGGCTTCACGCCAGCCTTGCGGAACTTGTCGATGCTTGTCTCCGCGCCGAGTGCCGTCATTGCCATCGTGAGCAGGAATGTGTCGAACGTGTTGATGAAGTCCACCATACCAGCCGGCAGGAGGTCGAGAGAGTTGAACCCGATCACCACAAGAAACAGAATGGCAAACCACGGCAGCGAAATCTTTGCGCGCCCGCCCGTGTCACCGCTCTTCACCGCCGCCCTCATGACGCTGTAGCTTATTATGAGCAGGACGGGCACGAGCATCATCACACGTATCATCTTCACTATTATAGCCGGGTCTGACACCTCCTTGCCCATGGCGTTTCCCGCGCCCACCACGTGTGCCACCTCATGCACGGTGCTGCCCGTGTATATGCCCATCTCCTGCGGAGTGAGGTCTACGATGCCGTTGCGGTAGAGTATCGGATAGAGAAACATCGCTATGGTTCCGAATATCACCACCGTCGACACAGCCACCGCCGTCTTGTACGGCTTCACCTTTATCGCCGATTCGGTTCCCAGTATGGCTGCCGCCCCACAGATGCCGCTGCCCACAGATGTAAGCAGCGCGATGCCCCTGTCCATCTTCATCAGCCGTCCTGTGAGCACTCCGCCGCATACGGTCACCGTCACTATCACGGCGTCTATGCATATTGCAGGGATGCCCACCTCAACCACATTCTGGAACGTAAGCCTGAATCCGTAGAGTATGATGCCTATGCGCAATATCCTCTTCGAGCAGAACTGGATGCCCGGAACCCACGTCTCCGGCAGGTTGTTGCGCAGGCTGTTGGCATAGAGCATGCCGAGAATGATGCCGACAATCATCGGGCTGAACGACAGTTTTTTCACAAACTCCATGCCGCCGATGTAGAATGCGGCGCATGAGAACAGTGCGATAAGCAGCACGCCGTGCAGCATGCTGCTGCGTTTTTCACTTAACATATTATTCAAATCGTTTTAGATGATAAGCCGGACTCATTAGCGTGAAGCCGCGCTTCACGTCAGGTGTGTCCGCGTTATCTTGTTTATAATTAATGTTTCAGGGCGTAAAATTAATTAAAAAAAGCATTTCCTCACTGTTTTGTCATGATATTTTTAATTGTCAGAAGCGGAGATATGTGAACGGGTCTACTTTTTTACGCCTCTTTCATACGCTTTCTCCGACTTCGTGTTCTTTGCGCTAATCTGCCGTCATACTGTCCAATATGTTTCCCCCTCTGCCTGTCACCTCTTCATCCTTTTTCCTCACTGCCGCCGTCGTCTTGTCCCGCGCTTTTACCAGATGTGGCTGTCCGCATCTTCGGCAAAGGCGCAGACAGACATGTCCGGCGGCAGTGCTGAATACCGGTGAAGTATTAATGACCGGTCCTGTTTTTACTTCCTCTTCATCTCCATCTTCAGCTTTTTCGCTTTCATCGGCAGAGGATACGAGCACAGCCATATCTTAGGGCTTATCTGCTGTCCTGTTATCACGCCTTTCCTTTCGCCGCTGTCGGGCCGCTCGTTGTTGCTGTAGTCCATGTTGCGGTTGAGTGCCAGCACGTAAACCTCTATCTTCTTGCCAGCCATGTCTTTGGTCAGCGGTATATAATATGTATAGTTTCTGTCGCTTGCGGCACTCTTATATTCCCACGTGTTGGATGTGAACGACGGCGCCCTGTCCGGACATCCCACATACTCGCCGTCTATCTTCACCGCTGCCCACGCGCCTTCCTGTCCGTGATAGCCGTTCACCGCCACGCACAGATAGGCGCCGTCGGCAATCTCCCCGAGCGTCAGCTCACTCTTCCATGCCTTCTTCGCCATGCACGTCGCGCTTCCGTAGGGGCGGAACAGGTTTGACGCGCGCCAACGGCTGCTGTCGGTTTTCTTTCCGTCCCTGTAGCCAGTCACTTCCGACAGGCGCAGGGGGCAGGGTGCAAAGCGCACATATCTCACCTCGCCTGCGCCGCTCAGGTCTATCGTCATCCTCTTTCCAGCCGTGAAGGTTATCGGCTTCCAGCTTCTCAGGTCGGCTGAGACGTATGCCTCCACACCCTCGTAAGATTTCAGCGGAGTGATGGAGTATTCATCGAACGACTCTATCACCAGACTGTCCAGCCGCTGTCTCCCGCCCATGTCGAGGCAGAAGCCCGACTCTCCGAACGGACGTATGTCGCCCCAGCGCATGGCTATCGAGAATCCCGTCTGCGGATTGCCGTCAAACAGGTTGCGGTCCCATATCTCCCTTGCTCCGAACAGTTCCTGACCGAAGAAAGCGTCGCGTGCAGCCTTCACCTGCGGCACAGCCGTCTCGCCCGAGCGTTCCAGCGAGCGCACCTCGAGCGCGTTGTTGTCGGCGGCGAAGCATGTGGCGTAATACAGAGCCTCGGCGTCGGCTGGCACGTCGCACTCCCGCATGTCGGCAAGCTTGCGGTAGGGCGGCAGAGTGAGCTTCTGTCCGTCGAACGTCAGTGTTATTTGCCGTCCGTCCAGCAGTTTCCGCGCCTGCGTCCCGTCTATACCGGCTGAGACGAACAGTCCGGCTCCACGCTCCATCCTCACCTTGTATTTCTCTCCCGGCATGCCCAGCAGCCTCACTTCAGCCGTGTTTCCCGCGCGGTCGTTTATGATGTGATAAGGTATGCCGCTCAGAGCCACGCGGTCTTTCTCCTTGTCTGTGGTTATCTTCACAAGAGCCGTGCGGAACGGCAGCACCTCAACCTTCAGCTCCGAACCGTAGTCGTGGCTGCCCAGATCGTATATATAAGGATGGTACAGACGCGCCTTCACCTTCCGTCCGCAGTCCTTCAGTCCCGTCTCGCTGTCGAGTCTTACGCTGTATGTCTTTGTCTCCCACGACAGGTTGCGCATAGTGATGAACTGCGTCCTGCCGTCGCCTCTCGACACGGCTCCCTCTCCGTAGCGTCCTTCCGGCAACTGTATTCCCCCGGTGAGTATGTCGCGGTAGTCGTGGTGCAGATTGTAAATGTATGCCAGATACGGAAACTCGTCGTCTCTCAGCAGCCATGGGTTGGCGTATATCTGCGGAGAAAGAATCAGTCCGCGGTTGAACGCCTGCAATATGAGGTCGTCCTCCCAATAGTCAAGACATGACGACAGGCACACGCCGTGGTCTTCCGTCAGGCGCGTCAGGTTGTCGGGAGCTTTCCTTGCCAGCGCACGTGCACGGTGATGCGGGGCTGTCACGTCGTTGGCCATGTGCACGTCTATGTATGTCTCCTCACCTCCCATGAGATGTGTCGTCGAGTATTTGTCGCCCGGACCGAGGTCCAGCCTGTGGTTGAGCAGTATGAATCCGGGGTCTTCCTGCCTTATTGCCTTCATCATCCTGTCAAAGTTGCCGTACATCTCCTGCCTGAGCTGTCCGCACACAGCGTCCATCTTGAACAGTTTGAAGTTGTATTTCCTCACCAGTTCGGTCATCACGTCCATGCGTTCGTCGGCTTCCGCCTGTGTGTTGCCGAACCCGTCAGGACCGCACCACACCCCGAAGCGCGTGCCGATGGACGCCGCTTTGCCGCAGACGGCGTCCAGTCCGCCTGGAAACTGCCTCCTGAAGCGTTCGGAGCGAGTGCTTCCATACCGTTTCGCACCGTCGAGCGCGCCCGCGTCGAAGGCGTATATGTCGAGCTGCATGCCGTAAGTGTCGTGCATCCATTTGAAGAAGTCGAGGTTTATCAGAGTCTGTTTCTCGGTGGGTCCCTCGTTAGTGTTGTTTATCCATGAGAAATATTCGGAGTATGACGGTGTGTTTTCCGCCGCGCCTCCTACGGGCAGAGCCTGTCCGTAAGACGCTGTTGCAGATGCCATTATGAATATTGCCGACAGGAATGACTTGTGTTTCTTGTTCATGATTTTGTATGTAAGATTGTCTGATTATATTATGTATGTTATGTCGGTTCACGTAAAATTGTAGTGCAAAGATAGTGAAAGGTGAGCGCAGAGCAAAGGGAAAAGAAGAGTTTTTGCGACTTTGATGGTGAGGAGGGTAATTAAGTAGAGACGCAAAATCTTGCGTCTCACAGTTAGCTTATGTGCTTAATGTTGTCGCATGGAGTTTGATTATGGGTGCGACGGCTTGCGTCTCCCGATTTGCTTATTTGCTTAATGTTGTCGCATGGGGTTGGATTACGGGTTGCGATGGGTTGCTCGTGAGACGCAAGATTTTGCGTCTCTACTGGCTGTCGCCGCTGTGGTTATTGCGTGAGGACTGCTGATTTAAATTGCGATGGCTTGCATCTCCCGGTTTGCTTATGTGCTTAATGTTGTCGCATGGGGTTGGGTGGCGGGTTGCGATGGGTTGCTCGTGAGACGCAAAATTTTGCGTCTCTACTGGCTGTCGCCGTTGTGGTTATTTCGTGAGGGCTGCTGATTTAAATTGCTATGGGTTGCTCGTGAGACGCAAAATTTTGCGTCTCTACTGGCTGACGCCGCTGTGATGATGGGGTGGGGATGGCGTGGTGAAATGCGACGGGGAGGTAGGGTGCTGTTTGGGGGCATTTCTTTACTTGTAAAAACATGCACGCCTTTGTTTGTAAAAATATGGATATTGGTGTGTGTTTTTCTGGTTTACACGCTGTATCAAAAACTGTGCCGGATTTTAAAATGGATGTTTAAAAATTAACATATGTTTGCTTTTGTGGCGTAGTATTTAACTTTTTGGCTTGTCGGTTCTGTGCTTTTGAAAGCCGTTTTTGAGGGGATTGATGGCATGTCCCGGTCGTATGGCGAAGCGTTTCGGGCGATGCCGGATGGTGAAAAAGCATGTTTCGTGTTTCGGAAAAGCACGTTTTGTGACTCCGGATGGGCTTTCCGGGCATGCCATATGTACCGTATGACAGTCTCAAACGGGCTTTTTCATACATCGGGAAAGCCCGTTTGGGGATGCGGAGGGAGCAGGGTTGTTGCGTGATATGTTGTAAGTTGTTTATTGTCAATGACTTACCAAAGACGGTTTTTCTGTGTTTTTTCCGGCATAAACGCATCATGATTGTTTCCGGAAGAGTTTTCGCGCGTTTTTCACGGTAACAATTTAACATTCCAGACTTCGTTTTATTGTCTTTTCACTTACACACGCCTCCATTCCGTAAGTCTTTCGGGGCAGTCGTCCGGACGGCTCATTCCTTCAGGGCTATCCTGCCTCTTATGTTCTCGAAGCCCACATATCCCCACGCCCTGCTGTCTATGGAGTGCGCCCGGTTGTCGCCCATCACGAAGTATAGCGTGCTGCCGTTCCGCTCAGGTATTGCCAGCGGACCGTAGTTGTGGGCGTTCCATGTGTTGTGCTCGGGGAAGGTCACGGGGCGTATGGTGTCCTTCTCGGTTGTCGGCACAACGGTGGCGGGCATCTTCTGTCTGCGGTTGTTCACATACACCACGCCGTGCCTTATCTCCAGAGTGTCGCCCGACATCGCCACGATGCGCTTGCACAGGAACATTGTCGTGTCTGCCGGACTTGTGAAGACGATTATGTCTCCGCGCCTGGGCATCCTTATCGCCGGCATCCTGCGGTAGCCCCAGTCTGTTCTCTGGTCGTAGTCGAACACTGAGAGCGGCACGAGAAAGAGCACGTTCTTCACCAGCGCGATGTCAGCCACCCTCCGTGGCAGGCACGCGCCGTAGGTTATCTGGTCTATCAGGATGACGCTTCCCGCCTTGATGGTGTTCTCCATGCTCGTGGTGGGCACATGGTTCACCGTGGCTACGAAGGTGCTGAGGACGATGTAGAGCGTCGCCCCTGCAATCAGGATGGTCCTTATCCGTGGCATTCTCCGTTTCATCTTGTGTCTTGTTTTCATTCCCTTGCGTACACCAGCAGGGTGTCGTCATCGTTGAATGTCTTGTAGAAGAGGTTGAGCTTTCCCACCCATTGCGGCACGCTTCTGTAAACGAGCCTCAGTCCGGCGTTCTCCGCCATCTGCCTTCTCCATATGTCGCCTTGGGTTATTATCACCGCGTCGCCCCTCTTCGGACTGATGCTGCCGAGCAGATAGAGGTCTATGTCCTCGTCCACGGTTATCCCTTTGCGCCGGTAGAACTCAAGGTCGAGGCTCGACACGCGGTAAATGTTGTTCTCGTGGGTGCATATCACGCGTGTTGTCTCACGGTTGTCGTACACATATTTCAGGGCGTTGCCCCTGCCGTTCTTCGCCGGTTTGGCAGCCAGCATGAGCAGTCCTCCGGCGTCGGTGAGCACAAAAGCCGCCGCCAGCACCGCGAAGAGGGCTTTCAGTCGGGGCGTGTAGATGAGTTCCCATGTCCATATGAGCATTATCGGGAAGAAAAACGCCATGGGGAAGAGAAAGCGCAGCTCCTTGTGGTCTGCCATGGAATGTCCGGCAATGAAGAACACCACTATCCACACCACGGGACTTCTGAAATGGCGCACGCAGGAGCACAGCAGCGACAGCAGCAAGCATGTGCCTATGAAGTGTGTGGGTCTGCCGAGCAGCATCAGCACATATTCATACCACGGCGACACGCCGAAGGTGGCTGCCACACCGTTTATGATGTTCTCCCTGAAGTAGTCGAGCGGTGGAAACACCGGTCTGCCGTAAAACCACGAGTCCGCCAAAAAAGCCATTGCAATGACGGAGAGGAAGCCCGCCGCGGCAATGGCAATCCTCGTGTAAGCACGCCTGTACACGCACACATACCAGCACAGCAGTCCGAGAACGGCGAACATGGTCTGATAGCGGAACTCGAAGGCGACGCCGAGCAGTATGCCCATGACGGCGGCACGCTTTGCGGAGACCTCGCCGGGCGATTCTGCCATCCTGCATGCCATGCCCGCCGCAAGGAGCAGAAACACGGCGGACATAGTCTCGGAGGAGTATCTCACGCTTATATACGGGACGAACCATAACAGGAATGACAGCGCGGTGTAGGCGTTTATGTGCCCGGGCATTATGGAGGACTGTGTGCACCTGATGAAATGACACACCGACCACATCACCGCCGCCGCCATTATGACGCGCAGGGACAGTGCGAGCACGAACGGGTCTGACGCCCCGCAAAGCTCCATCGCCTTCAACAGGATGATGGTGATGATGGGTTGCAGCGTCGGGCGGATGTGTGCGGCAAGCTCCCACGGCACTGTCTCCGATGTGCACGCGCCTGTCTTCCATCGGGCGAACTCGATGAGCTGGAAGTGCTCGTCGGGATAGAAATAGCCGTTGCTGCTGTATGCTGTTACAAGGAATACGGCTGCGGAGAGAAGCGTCAGCGCGGTGCGTGCGTCGGACCATGTCTTATGTCTGTGCCCCATCATGCTGTTGTGTCGCGTTTTCTCATCATCGCGCATCTCACCAGCAGAAAGCTTGCCGGCACCGATATGATGTAGACCGGTATCGGGGCAAGCTCATTGCTTACGCCGAGAAGCAGCGATATGTTGAATATGGTTATCTGTATGAGGTAGTTGATGCCGTGGCTCACGGCGAAGCGGAGGAATCGTCTCCATGACGGTCTTACCTTGAACGTGAACCATGAGGTCATCATGAAGTTGAACAGAAAGCTTATTATGTAGCCTGATGTGAATGCCACGTTGAGATATGTGTGGCGTAGCAGAAGATAGTATACACCGTAATGTATCACCAGCGCGGTTGTGCCGACAATCCCGAACCGGAGAATCTCTCCTGAAAGTTTGTGCATGTGTGTTTTTATGTCAGTCATTCCGGACATGTGTTGTTTTTATATTGTTTAGACGTTTTTCTATTTATGGCTCCCAAATTTACATATTTTGGGGATAACGGGAACACTTGAAGGAAAAATATTTGCAGCTTTAACAAATTTTATCACAATATTTTTTATTTTGTTTATTCGAAGTTGTTATATCATCAAACGGATAAAAATAACTTAAACTCTAAATGTATTATGAACAGAATTATCATTGCTTTACTTGTGGCATTTGCCGCTCATGCGGACAGCTTTGCCTATGATTTCATTGTGAACGGTCTCGCCTATAACATAAAGAAAGACGGGACAGTGGCGCTGACTTACAAGAATCCGGATTTGACGTATACGTCTGGCGACGGCGGATATGTGGGAAATGTAGTCATTCCGAAGACGGTGAAATACAAGAACCGTACATACCGGGTGACGGAGATAGGCGAGCGCACGTTCAGCTACTGCCACAAGGTGACGTCTGTGAAGATTCCGGAGGGCATCAGGAAGATAGGCTGGTTCGCATTCGGACAGCTCATAAACGTCAGCTCAATACATATACCGTCCACTGTGCAAGAGATTGCGCCGGGTGCCTTCCAGGTGCTTCTGAAACTGAAAAGGCTTACCGTGTCGCCCGCCAACAAATATTACTGCTCGGCGGGCAACTGCATATACAACAAGAAAAAGACCGTGCTGGTGTTTGTCGCACAGGTGAACAAGGTGCTGACCATCCCTTCTTCTGTCACCACGATACTCGACGACGCTTTCTCCGGAAACACGAAGATGAAGAAGCTTGTAGTGCCTAAGAGCGTCAAGTATGCCGGACGGGCGGCATTCTCAAGTATGAATGCCACCTATGTCGAGAATAGGGCAAGTATGAAGGATTTGCCGGGAAGCTCCAAGTATGGGCATCGTCCTCTGTGGACTTACCAGCCTTGTTTCGTGACACCGGGAGAGATAAGAATGATAGAGTGAGAATTGGACCGGGGAGAGACATAATATGTACGCGTACATTAATAATTGATATATGATGATAGTTAATATATGAAAAAGGTTACTGGCTGTTTGTTGGCGGCACTATGTGCCGGATGCGCCCTTCTCTCGTGCGCAGAGCAAAAGATGTGTATGCCTGTGGAGGCAAGTGAGATGACTTTCAGGGATGCTTCTGCCGATTATCTGATAGCCTCCAACTTCAGGAACATACATATGGTTCAGCTTGAGATGAAGGACGAATGTGTGGTTTCTGATGTGAAACGCATAATAGACACAGATGGAAAGTTGTTCGTGCTGACTTCAGACAATGAGATATTCTGCTTCGACCGCAGCACCGGTAAATACCTGTGCACTATAGGGAGTGTGGGCGAAGGACCCGGTGAGTATGTTGATGCTACAGACATCTTCTATGATGAGAGAGAAAAGCGCATATGCGTGCTTGACCGCAGCAAGAACGCAATTCACGCTTACACTCTTGACGGAAAGTATAACGGCGACAGGACTCCCGGAAAAGGTGGTGACGCCATCGCAGCCTTGAGCTGGGCTATATGTGCGGAGCGGTCGGCAGACGGCAGCTTGATGATAGCCTCGCAAATGACTGGCGGCTATCCCTCAAACGACTATGCTTACACTGTTGTGCGCCCTGACGGAACGCTGAGCAGTATGGATGCCTTCGCTCCCGTGAAGGTGGAGGATTATTCCATGCCTTTTGCCACGCGGTCCATTGCCGTATGTGAGGATGGTCTGAGGTTCTTCAAGTTTCTCAACGACACCATTTTCACGTTGAAAGACGGTGAGGCTGTGCCTTATTGCAGGTTGAATACAGGGCGCAGTATGCCGCCTAAGGACGTAGTGGCGAAAATGGGAAGTTACAGGGAAACAAATCTGTACAACCTGTATAAATCAAGTGGCTATGCCATGACGTTCAGGGAAATGTATGAGTGCGGGAATCTTATCGCGGTTGTACCGGAACTTTACATGATGACGGGTGGATATTTCTGGATTGACAAGGAGAGACAGGAGGGTATACATATCCTCGCTACGGGCGATTTCGGTGACGAGTGCTTCCGCTTTCTTCAGGGACAAAGCATAATAAGACTTGTAGGGTCGAACGGGAAAGAACTGATAAGTGCATTCAGCGGCGCGACGTCTATAAGGGCTGTACAGAAACAGTTGAGTGACGGGAAAACACTGAAACTGTATGATAAGAGGATGAAGACGTTCTTTGAAAAGGCAGACCCGGAGGGCAATCCGTGCCTTGTGTTCTATGAGAACTGACGTGCCGGTGATTACTGCGGATGTATGATCCGGAGTTCTGTAATACGCCAGTCGCTTACGAATTGAAACTAAAATAGAACGGAGTTTTTATAAAAGGCTCCTTAAATAATAATTATTAACAAATTTTAAAACAATCAAATTATGAAAAAATTATATATTTTAGCATCCTGCGCGGTTCTGTGTTCAGGATTTGCATTCAGTATTTATCAGGCGGCAAACGACTATGGTATGAAAGAGAACAAACTGCACAGTGCGATTGTTGCGCAGTCAGGAAGTAGTTCAGGTGGGGAAACAGATGGAGATGTTGTTTATTATAATAAGGTAATAAACAGCATTAGTAATACTGACAGGAAAAATTCAGAAGCATCTGGATCAATCACCATAAAATCGTTGGGTGGTACTAATAGTTTAACGGTGACTGGACTGAAAAGGAATACAATTTATTATGTCTCTTATACAGATACGTACTGCATGGCAAGAAAGAAAGAGTTATGTCATCATAGTAGTGAAAAAATGGTTGTTGAAAGTGTTGTTGAAGAGGATTCTGAGACAAACCATGTCGGTAAATGAAAAAGAATGATTTAAATATAAATGGAAATGAAACACACATTCGTTCGTTTAATGTTACTGCTTTTCGCGGGTATTCTTGTAGTGTCATGCCGCGAGCAGAAGAAGAGTGCCCCGACTGGTGCTGATGTGAAGGAGGTGACTTTCAAGGAAGCCCCCAAGGATTTTCTCATTGCCTCAAGCTTCAAGAACATCCACATGATACAGCTTGAAGCCAAAGAGGAATGCCTCATCTCGGATATCAAGCGTGTCGTTGATGTGGAAGGAAAGGTTTATGTTCTCACAAGAACCAACGAGATATTCTGCTTCGACCGTGCCACCGGCAAATATATACGCACTATAGGACGTCTTGGAGAAGGTCCTGGCGAGTATGTCAGTGCAAGAGATATATGCTATGACGAGAAGGAAAAGTGCATCTGTGTTGTGGATTATTATAAAGGCGCGATACACAATTACGCTCTCGACGGCAGGTTCCTCGGTGACAGAAAGCTTGACGAAGAAACCGCTAAAGGTGTGAATTTGACGTTTTTTGCAGACTGTGCTCCGGATGGCAACATGCTGCTTTCCTTGAGTATGTCAGCAAAGAAAACTTCACGTGACCATGTATATATGATGCTACGTCCTGACGGTTCGTCGACAGGAGTGGACGTTTTCTCTCCTGTGAAGGCAGAAATAGGGCTTGTAGAAGTATCCAGACATTCTATTGCAAAGAGTGAGGACGGTCTGCGGTTCCTCAAGTTTTTGAATGACACCATCTTCACTTTGTCAGGTGACGAGGTTTTTCCTTTCTGCAAGTTGAATTTGGGACGCAAGATACCCGATAAAGATGTCCTTGCCAAGACGGGTTCTTTTGATCTTACAAATACGGCAAAACTTTACAAGAGCGGTTACTCTATGCCGCTTTTCGAGCTCTATGAGGACAAGAACTACATACTTGTCCTTACTGAGCCGATTACGCTTCAAGGCAGAGATAATTATCTGATAAACAAGAAGACTCTTGAAGGTATTCATATCAAAGGAAGTGCTCTTATGGCTGTGGAAGGTGTCATGTTTCTTGAGGGAAGACTTATGCCGTCTGTAATCGATTCCAACCGCAATGAGTTCATAAGCTGGTTTGCTCCGATATGGATAGAGTGTATGCGTGATGATATCTTCGCCAAGAATCTTGACGTGAAGCTTTATAAGAAGGAGATGAGGACGTTCTTTGAGAAGGCAGACCCGGAGGGAAATCCGTGCCTGGTGTTCTATGAGAACTGACATGCGGGATATACCTGCGGGAATATGTGGTAATATTTCCGCAGGTATGCCTGCCATGAAATGTGTGAAATAAAAAAAATGACACATACAGCTTGTTGATTAAGAGTTGTCCGGTGCCAAATGTTGATAAAAGGACTATGCAAATATATAATAGTAAAATATGATTTATGATATGAGAGGTATAATAAAGATTTTTATGGCGTCGGTCTCTGCCGGGTGTCTGTTGCTTTCGTGCGGCGGACATAAGAATGCGCCATCAGAGATTAAGGAGATAACTTTCACGGAGGCTCCTAAAGATTATCAGATAGCTTCCAACTTCAAAAGTATGCATATGGTTCAGTTGGAAACCACAAACGACTGTCTTGTTTCCGAGATTCACCGGATAATAGACACCGACGGCAAGCTGTATGTGCTTACTAAAGATAATGAGATATTCTGTTTCGACCGTCTTACGGGGAAGTATCTCAGCAGAATAGGGCAGGTTGGAGAGGGACCTGGTGAGTATCTTGAGGCTACCGACATGTTCTATGATGAGAATGAGAAAAGCATCTGTGTGCTTGATCGCCTGAGAAATTCGATTCATACATACACTCTTGATGGCGGGCTTATAGGTGACAGGACGTTCGGAACGAATGAGGATATTACCTCTGCCATGACTTGGGCTATGCGTGCGGAACATTATGCAGACGGAAGTGTGATGGTTGCCTCAAAGTTGATAGGCGGTCTGGAACCGTCCAACGACTATGCTTACACAGTTGTCAGACCGGACGGAACGGCTGTTAAGTTTGACGCTTTCGCACCGGTGAAGGTCAACGGATACGCTGTTGATTTTGCAAAACGACCCATTGCAAAGTGTGAGGACGGGCTTAGATTCTTCAAGTTCATCAACGATACGATATTTACTTTGTCCTCCGGTAAGGCAGTGCCATACTGCAAAGTGAACTTAGGACGCAAAATGCCGTCGAAAGATATTGTGGCAAAGATGGGAAGTTATAGTTATTCTCAGTTGTCAAAGTTGAATCAGAGTGGCTATGCCATGCCGCTGGATGAGATATATGAATGCGGAAATCTTATTGTCCTGATGCCCCAACATTATACAACTGACGGTTATTATTGGATAGAAAAGGACACAAAGAAAGGCATACACATCATTGCCTCGGATAATTTCGATGCTGAATGTAACCGTTTCCTTCAAGGTCAGAGCATAATAGAACTGGTTGACTCAAACGAAAAAGAGCTGATAAGTTCTTTCTGCGGAGCAACAGCTATTAAGGCTGTTCAGAAGCAGTTGAGTGAGAATAAAGACCTTAAACTGTATGATAAGAATATGAGGGCGTTCTTTGAGAAGGCAGATCCGGAGGGCAATCCGTGCCTTGTGTTCTATGAGAACTGACCCGGTAATACATATATACATATAAATGTAATAATTGAAAATGTAACATCAGGCTTTCTGGCTTTTGGTTATTTAAACATAAATGGAAATGAAACATACATTCATTCGTTTATTAGTACTGTTTTGCGCAGGCATTCTGGTAGTGTCATGCCGCGAGCAGAAGAAGAGCGCCCCGACTGGTGCTGACGTGAAGGAGGTGACTTTCAAGGAAGCCCCCAAGGATTTTCTCATTGCCTCAAGCTTCAAGAACATCCACATGATACAGCTTGAAGCCAAAGAGGAATGCCTCATCTCGGATATCAAGCGTGTCGTTGATGTGGAAGGAAAGGTTTATGTTCTCACAAGAACCAACGAGATATTCTGCTTCGACCGTGCCACCGGCAAATATATACGCACTATAGGACGTCTTGGAGAAGGTCCTGGCGAGTATGTCAGTGCTATGGATATCTGCTATGACGAGAAGGAAAAGTGCATCTGCGTTGTAGATTATTATAAAAGCGCGATACACAATTACTCTCTCGACGGCAGGTTCCTCGGTGACAGAAAGTTTGACGAAGAAACCGCTAAAGGTGTGAATTTGACGGTTTATGCGGACTGTGCACCGGACGGCAATATGTTGCTTTCCTTATGTATGCCACCCCAAAAACCTTCACGTGATTATGTATATATGATGCTTCGTCCTGACGGTACGTCTACCGGAGTGGATGTTTTCTCCCCGGTGAGGTCAAAAATAGCGCAAGTTGAAGTCTCCAGACATCCTATCGCAAAGAGTGAGGACGGTCTGCGGTTCTTCAAGTTTATGAATGATACAATCTTCACTTTGTCAGGTGACGAGGTTGTTCCTTTCTGCAAGTTGAATTTGGGACGCAAGATGATTCCTAAGGATGTCCTTGCCAAGATGGGGCCTTATGAAGATGTAAATGCCGGAAAACTTTATCAGAGCGGTTATTCTTTGCCGCTTTTCGAGCTCTATGAGGACAAAAATTATATACTTGTTCTTACAAAGCCTCTTACGCTTCAAGGCAGAGATAATTATCTGATAAACAAGAAGACTCTTGAAGGCATCCACATCAAAGGAAGTGCTCTGATGGCTGTGGAAGCTGTCATGTTTCTTGAGGGAAGACTTATGCCTGATATAATAGATTCCAACCGCAACGAGTTCATAAGCTGGTTTGCTCCGATATGGATAAATTGCATGCGTGAAAAAATCTTCGCCAAGAATCTTGACGTGAAGCTTTATAAGAATGAGATGAGGACGTTCTTTGAGAAGGCAGACCCGGAGGGCAATCCGTGTCTGGTGTTCTATGAGAACTGATATGCGGAATCTAACGGAACCGTACATATAAAAATACTTTCATGTTTATATAATAAAAATGTATGAAGACTGATTTGAAATTCTTTGCAACGGTCACGGTAGCGGCAGCAGCATTGATTGCCGGTGTCGCTGCGGTGATGTTGTCTGGAAAGGACAGCAATGGAGGGCATACACAGACGGATGCTGACAGAGAGTATGATGCGGAAGTGGTGATGAGTCATCTGAATTATGACGGACTGTATCTGAACGGAAACACCACATTGAACTGTTATGACAGAACAGGGAAACTGAAGGAGTCTGATATACCATTGGATTCTGTCATGAGAGGAGGCAAGTGTCTCGCACTGTTCTCCATGAACAGTTGTTCTGATTGCTCGAGGCTTGAGATGTCCCTGCTCTCAAAACTTCCTTGCCGTGACAACATCGTGTTCGTGTTCGATTATGACATGCACAGTCATATGGGAAACCGTAAGATGCCTGCCGGAGGATTCTACGAGATTTGCAAAGGAAAACTGTGTGACGGGATAGAAGATGAACCTCAGTTCCCTATTCTTTTTTATACTGAAGGGCTTAGAATAGTGACATCTAACGTAGTCAGTACGACAACGCTTCCCTTCACACGCAGATTTCATAATTTCATCAGTAAGAAACTATCAGAATGACTATGGGTTATTATCGCCAAAAGAGTGCCGGTGAGCGCAATGAAAGCTCGCTTTCGGATTTCCGGACGCAGCCTGTCTGTATTAGAAGAATGTTGCCTTACCTGCTGCTGGCAGCCGTCACCGTTGCCGTATATATACAGACTGTGTGGAACGATTTCCTGTTTCACTGGGATGACCAGTGGGTTGTGATAAACGCGTTCACAGACCGCGGAATGTCATGGAGCAACATATGGGATGTTGTGACACAGTTTTATCACGGTCAGTATGCTCCCGCCAACGAGCTTTATTATATCATCATTTACAGTCTTTTCGGATATAACTCATATGCGTTTCATGCCGGCAGCGTGCTGTTGCATACGGCAAACGTACTGTTGACCTACCGTTTTGTGTTCCTGTTGTCATTAAAGACACAGAATGGAGAGACGGCTGTCGCGGGCAGAATCGCGTTTGTCACGGCATTGTTGTTCGCTGTCCATCCTGTATGTGTGGAGTCGGTGGCGTGGCTGAGCGCGTCCAAGATACTCGTATATTCATTGTTCTATCTTACGGCACTCATCATCTACATACGCTACATCGAGCGAAAGGATGCGGCGTCCTATCTGCTTGTACTTCTGTTATACATTCTTTCGTTCGCCGGAAAGGAACAGGCTGTGGTGCTTGTGCTGTGCTGCGCGCTTGTCGACTACGCCATGCGCAGACGTGAACCGGTGCTGTTGATGGTTGCGGAGAAAGTGCCGATGTTGTTTCTTGCCCTGTTCTTCGGGCTGATTACCATCCTTTCTCAGGGCGACACTTCCGGCGGTTCCATGCCGCAGTATGATATTATGGAACGCTGTCTTCTTGCGTTTTACTCACTGTTTGAATATATTGTCAAGGCGATAGTGCCTTACAACCTGTCTTATATTTATCCGTTCCCGTTCCAGCCCGGTGACGCCGTTCCGTTCGGAATTTATCTTTATCCTTTATATGTACTTGCATTGGGCTATCTTGTCTTTGTCTTCAGACGTGACAGGATGATAGTCTTTGCAGCCATTTTCTTTGTCATACATGTTCTTGTGGCTCTTCATATAGTACCGATATCAAGGTTTGCTGTCACTGCCGACAGATATTCATACCTCTCGCTGATAGGCTGCGCTTTCATGATTGCTTATCTGTCGGCGACGCGCTTCCGGTTTACACGATGGGTGAAACTTGCGCTTGCAGTGTATGTGGTGTGTCTGTCGGCAATGACTCTGACATATGAGAGATACTGGAGAAATACCGATATGCTTAAACAGAACATACGTGAGATACTCAAATCGAGGAAAGATTATGATGACGGAAAGAAAACACTGATTACAGCTCCGGTCAATGCCGGACATTAACTCCGTACCGTTCACGACAATACTGACAACATACAATATTCAAACTATGAAGAAACCAATATATAAGATACTCCCGCCGGTGGCACTGATGTTCCTTGCCGCTGTATTTCCGGGATGTAAGGGCGAAGGTAATAAGACCGTAGATCAGAACGTTCCTTTAAAGGCTGACACGATAACCGGTGTTGTGAGGACCGTCAAGGTGAAGCCGTCCGATTTCAAGGTGCAGATGGTGAGCAACGGAAAAGTGGAGGCGACAAACATCGCCGAGCTTATGTTCAGAACCAACGGGATAATATCCCGTGTCTATGTGAAGAACGGACAGCACGTGCAGAAAGGGCAGGCTATAGCGTCGCTGGACAAGTCTGACCTGCAGGGAGACATCGCAAAGAAAGAGATGGAATGCGAGATGTCCGAGTTCCAGCTTAAAGACATCCTTATCGGACAAGGCTATTCATATGAGGAGCAGGACAAGATTCCCGCCAAAATACTCAGGCTTGCCATGATAAAAAGCGGATACCTGAGAGACAGGAAGGAGCTTGAGGAACTCAAACAACATTTGGAGCAGACCACGCTTCGCGCTCCGTTCGCCGGTCTGGTGGCAGACCTTGATGCCAAGCCACACAGCTCTGCCGGAACCGAGCCTGTTTGCCGTATTGTCGGTCAGAGCGGTATGGAAGTGAAGTTCCCGCTTGTCGAGAATGAGGTAAGACTTGTCAGAGTGGGCGATGCGGTAACCATCTTGACTTACGGTGACGGCGAGAAGCCTTTGGCAGGACGCATAAGAGCCATCAATCCCATTGTCGACAAAGACGGACTGATAACGGTGGAGGCGACAGTAGAGTCCGGTGCGAATCTGATTTCGGGAATGAGTGTGAGGGTGCTTGTCAATAAGACGGCTCCAGACCAGATTGTCGTGCCCAAGACTGCGGTGGTGCGCCGGTCTGAACGGGATGTCATCTTCACCGTAAACGACAATAAGGCGGAGTGGCATTATGTGAATATCGGACTGGAGAACATGACGGAATACACCATCACAGACGGATTGGAGCCGGGAATGGAGGTTATAATATCCGGTTCGCAGAACCTTGCGGACGGAAGTGCGGTAAAAGTACAAAACTGACGGGAGGAGACTGTGGTATGGATATGATAAAATTTCTGCTGAAGCGTCCTGTCGCTGTGTACATGACCTTTTTCGCGTTCTGTCTGCTCGGAGTGATAGCATATGCCAATCTGCCCGTATCACTGCTCCCGCACATACCTGTTCCTGAGATTAATGTCAAGGTGACGGCATCGGGCTCTTCAGCACAGGAGGTGGAGCAAAGCGCCATCGCTCCGATAAGAAGAGAACTGCTTACGGTGGGTGATGTCGAGAGCATATACAGCAAATCGTCCAACAATCATGGATTTGTAAATCTCAGATTCGCTTACAATACAGATATAGACATCGCGCTGGTGGAGATAAACGAGAAGATAGGCAAGGTGACGGAGAATCTTCCTGCCAACTTCGACAGACCGCAGATCGACAAGGTCAACAGTACGGATATTCCTGTAGAGTATGTCACACTCACCCTGAAGAGCGACCGGCCTTTCGAACCTACAAACACCGATGAGTTTGTCCGTATGAGTGAGTTGTGCGAGAAGGTCATCAGCCGGCGCATAGAACAGCTCCCCGAAGTAGCTATGGTCGATATCAGCGGACTCATGAGAAAGGAGATACAGATAACGCCCAAGAAGCGGAACCTTGAATTGACAGGCATCACAGGCACCGACATAAAGAACGCCGTGCAGGCAAGCAACGTCCGCCCGAGTGCCATGCGCATAAGAGACGGATATTTTGAGCGCACCATACACATAGAGAACTCTCTGATGTCTGTTGAGGATATAAGGAACGTGTCGGTGAAAAAGAACGGACGCATATACAGAATAGGTGACGTGTGTGATGTGAGTCTCGTGCCTCAGGAAGACATAGGCGTGGCATTGTCACAGGGAAAACGTTGTGTCAGCATGCGTGTCATAAAGAAGACCGACGCCAAGGTGAACCGGCTGAGAGAGGATTTGAGGAAGTCGCTGAAGGAGTTCTCCGGACAATATCCGGACATAGAGTTTCAGGAGAGCCGCGACCAGACAGCCTTGCTCAACTATTCCATCGTGACGCTGAAGGAGAATTTCATCTCGAGTCTTGTGCTTATGCTTATCGTGGCGTTTGTCTTTATGGGCGACTTCAAGACACCTGTAGTCACTGCTATCAGCATGACGGTGGCGCTCATCATCACCTTTCTTGCTTTCTTCGTGTTCGGAATGTCGCTCAACATCCTGAGTCTCTCGGGACTAATCCTTGTCGTGGGTATGATGATAGACAACATTCTGATAACGTCTGAAAACATCCTTATGCACGAGCAGGCGGGTGAAGGAATCATCGAGGCGTGCGCCAGAGGCACTGCGGAGATGATAACGCCTATGCTTAGCTCCACGCTCACAACCATCGTCGTGTTCATCCCTCTGGTCTTTCTGAGCGACATGGCAGGCGCGCTGTTTATCGATCAGTCGCTCGCTATAAGCATCGGTCTCCTCGTGGCTTATATCCTTGCTTTGTTCCTCATGCCTGTGCTCTTTATGCTGTTCGGCAAAATGGACAGGGCTTTGGAGTCAAGATACAAGAACCACGACAGGTTAAGCAGGCTGCTGACGCGGATGTTGGACCGCTTTTACGACAGAGGCATACGCTTCGTGTTCCGTCGCAGCAGATTGTCATTGTGCCTGGCGTTGCTCTCCATCCCCCTTTGCTTCCTGTTTTATGAGCTCATGCCCAAGGCGCGCATGCCGCATACGGAGAGCAGCGAGATGCTTGCCAAAATATCATGGGACACCAACCTGCCGCTGGAAGAGAATGTGCGGCGCACCAACGACATTGTAAAAGCCTTCACGCCGCACACCGACTATATCGCAGCATCGGTAGGCACGCAAGGCTATATGATGGAGACAAAGGACATCCTCTCCACTTATCAGACAGAGATATACATGAAGGCTTCCGGCTACAGACAGCTGGAGGAGTGTAAGGACTCGTTGGCTGGATATGTCAAGAGCCGCTATCCGGATGCCGCGCTCACCACCTCCGCCGCCGACAACATATTTGACAGAGTGTTCGACACGGGGCAGGCTCCCGTCATAGTGAAGCTTTATCCCGATGATGTGAACGGAGCGCAGTTCCGTGAGGAGGCTGCTGACATAGAGAGGAAGATTGGAAGATATGGCGGCAGGATGGAGACTGCGTCAAAGCAGAGAGAGATTGTCGTGTCGCTCAACAAACGCAACATCGACTATTACGGGCTCGACCGGCAGGATGTTGTCAATGCGCTCATGAGGGCGTTTAAGGGTACTGAGGTCTCGGAGATTTATTCTACAGACTACATTCCCGTCGTTCTGAAGGACAACGCACGTGACTGGAACACCCTGCTGAGCAGTCATTCGGTTGCCTCGAAAGACGGTAGGATGGAATTCCCGCTGTCTTCTCTTGTCAGCTACACCTACACAACAGGACTCACCAATCTGGAGGCTGACGGGAACGGAGTGATGTATCCCATCAAGCTGTGGAACCTTAAAGACGCCCGCTCTGTGGCAGGCGACATAAGGACTGATGTGCTGGACAGCATTCCAGAGCTGAAGTCAGCCATAGGAGGAGAGGTGGCGTCGGAGAACAAAATGACCTCCGGACTGATAGGTATATTCCTGTTGTCCCTGTTGCTTATGTACTTCATACTGTGCGCGCAGTTCGAGAGCTTCACGCAGCCGCTCATTGTCCTTGCCGAAATACCTGTGGACATAGCCTTTGCAATGCTCGTCCTGATGTGTTGCGGATATTCGCTGAACATCATGTCGGGCATAGGCTTGATAGCGTCCTGCGGAATCGTCATCAACGACAGCATCTTGAAGCTTGACGCCATCAACGTGCTTGTCAAAAAAGGAATGAAGCCGCAGGAGGCGATACACAAGGCGGGAAAAATGAGGATACGCCCCATCATCATGACATCTCTTACCACTGTCATCGGCATGGTGCCTTTCTTCTTCACCAACGACCTCGGTTCCGAGCTGCAGCAGTCGCTCGCGCTCGCCATGATAGCGGCTCTTTGCATAGGCGTCCCTGTGAGTCTGTTCCTGATACCGCTGATATATGATAAGTTTATTCTGGAAAGAAAGCATCGTTACGCCGTCGTTCCGGCAGACACAGGTGTGATAAAGGAGATGTGAATATGGCACATACCACACGCAAAATATCGTCGTTCTCAATATTGGTCCTGTTCGTGTGCTTGTCATTGATAGGAGTGGGACTGGCGTATTATGTGCCGTTCCAAAGCTCTGCCACATCCGAGCTGCCGCGCATCACGGTGTCGTTCAATACAAGAAACCAGCTCTCTCCAAGTATCGTAGAGAATGAGATTACCAACAGACTTGAGCAGGTGTTGTGCCGTATAGAGGGACTGAGCCGCATCACGTCGTCCTCTACCGAACGCTCGGGCAAGATAAACCTGACGATGTTTCCGGGCACTGACATGAAGAGGGCGCGCTTTCTTGTGATGACAAATATAAATAAGGTGTGGAAGCGCATCTCCGATCTGGCTTATTATCCTGACGTGAGCGTGTCGACAACGGGCGGAAGAAGCGGCACCGAGTTTATGAGCTACTCTCTCAGAGGCAACACTTCCGTGTCTGTGTTGTCGGCGTATGTGGAGGAGAAGGTGAAGCCTGCGCTGAGCCGTGTGAAGGGTGTTGACGAAGTGAGGTTTGAAGGCAGACGGCAGGACGGGTTCATCCTGAAGTACGACCAAAGGGTTCTTGACAACCTGCATGTGGACTTTTCGTCGGTCATACGTGCCATACAGGAATGCGGCACGGCTTCCAGCCTTGGTCTTCTTCCCTATGAGGATGAGGAAGGCAATGAGGTTATGATGCGGTTCCGGTTGCAGAACGATGACGACCCGCTCGACTTTCTCTCGCTCTATGTCACGTCTGACGACGGCGTCAGGATTCCTTTGTCGTCCATCGTCACCATTGTCCCCGACAGCGGCAACGAGGACAGCAGCGTGCGCATAAACGGACAGAACACCGTGTTTGTCTATATTGTGGCGAAGCCTGACGCCAATCAGATTGTGGTGAGCCGTCACATAAGGGATGCCGTGGACATGCTGAAGGCTGAGTTGCCGCCGGGTTATGAGCTGTCAGCCGAAAGCGACATGTCAGAGAAACTGAAGGCTGAGGCTTTCAACATCGGTTTCCGTCTGATACTCACCGTCATCATCCTTCTGGCTTTCATGTTCCTGTCTATAAGAAATGTGAGGCTCGTGGCAGACACCATGCTCAGCCTGTTTGTCGCCATGCTCGTAGCCCTGATAGGATATTTCGTGTTCAAGGTGGAGGTCAACATGTATGCGCTTGCCGCAATCACCATCTCGTCAAACCTGATGATAGACAACATAATCATGATGTCAAACCAGGTGCTCTACCGCAAGAACATCAATGCCTTCATGCCCATGCTTGCCGCCACGCTGACCACCGTCGGCGCGCTTTCTCTTGTGTTCTTTGTAGGCGACAGACAGAAGGTCACTTTAAGGGAATTTTCAGAGGTTCTCATCATCAATCTGTTCGCATCGCTGTTCGTCGCCACCTTCTTTGTGCCGGCATTGCTGGAGCAGACAGGACTGAGCACATACCGCAGCAGGCGCATCACACCGCGCAAACTCATGCTGCTCAGGCTGTTCAACCGCTGTTATGAAAGGCTGATAGTATTCTTGAGGAGGCATCGCAAGCTGTTGTGCGTGCTGCTCGTGCTGTCGTTCGGACTGCCTGTGTTCCTCCTGCCGGTCAGCATAATAAAGGAGGGCAAGTGGGTGAGGCTGTACAACAAGACGCTTGGCAGCGATACATACATTGAGTACATCAAGCCTTGGGTGGACAAGTACATAGGCGGTTCGCTCTACAGATTCTGCTCATACAACGACAAGATGGAGGACGAGGAGTTTTCCTACGACCCTGACAGACCTATCCTTATTATCGGAGCCAAACTGCCTTCCGGTGCAAAAAGCGAGATGCTCGACATCCCGATAAAGCGTATGGAGCATTGTCTGGCGTCACAGTCTGGCATCAGGCAGTTCAACACCCATGTCAACGGCACCGACAATGCGTTCATCGAGGTGTTCTTCAGCGAGAAGGCATGCAATGAGGGAGCTCCCGTCACGGTGCGCGGCAGGGTGATACAGGAGGCGTTGTCAATCAGCGGACTTACCTGGAGTGTCACAGGTCCCGGCAATATGATGTTCTCCAACACTCCGGTCATGGAGGCAGGGAGATACGCCGTCACGATGAACGGCTACAACTATGACCGGCTGCGGAGATATGCCGCCCAGTTCAGAGACTCGCTCGAGTCGGTCATGAGAGTGAGAAACGTCACCATATCGTCACGCGAGCTCGTCACACTTCCCGACTACAAGGAACTCACTTTCGACATATCTGAGAGGAGTCTCAGCCGCTACGGAGTCACCATGGCAGACGTCATAGGCGAGCTGTCGCGTCAGTATGGCAACGCAAGTTCCGTAAGAATATCACGCAACGGAGCGGTGAAGATGCTCCTGCCACAGTCGTACGCGAGAAACGAAAACGACATCTGGGCTCTGACGAACACGCCTCTTGTCATCAACGGAAAGGAGGTGAAGCTGTCAGAGATAGGCACTTTTGAGATGCATGTCGCTCCGATGAGCATCGAGAGGGAAAACAGGCAGTATGTCCTTCTGGTGCAGTGCGACTATAAGGGCGACATGGGAAGGGCTAACGATGTGATGGAGAGCAAGGTTGAGAATTTCAGCAAGCTTCTTCCGTTGGGCTATACCATAAGGTACGGGATGTTTTTCAACCGTAGCGAACGCACCAAAACAACGGCTCTGGTGCTGCTTGTCATAATAGGCATAATATACGTCACCACTTGTGTGCTGCTCAATTCTTTCAGGCAGCCGTTCGCCATAATAATGGTCATACCCGTCGCCTTTATAGGTCTGTTCCTCGCTTTCAGCTGGTTGAGGTCGCCGTTCGGTCAGGGCGGCATGGCGTCCATGGTGCTGTTGTGCGGTCTTACTGTCAACGCAAACATTTATCTTACATACGAATATAACGAGGTGAGAAGGAAATACCCGCGTCTGTCTGAGGCTGCCGCATTCGTCAAGGCGTGGAACCGGAAGATAGGTCCGGTTTTCCTCACTGTCCTCTCCACCATATTGGGCTTCCTGCCTTTCGTGATTGAGAACAGCTCGGACAATTTCTGGTACGGGCTGGCTGTCGGCACCATGTCGGGACTCGCATTCACCATGGTGGGCATATTCATCTTTTTACCTGTATTCCTGATTAAATTAAAGAAGCGATGAAAGTATTGTTTTACAGAATTGTTTTACCCTTCAGGGCGTTCTTCTCAAAAGCCGGTATGGCTTTTCTGATGTTCTTGCTCGGCGCGCAGGTCAGCGTGGCGAGGAAGTTGCTGTCAATCAACGATGCCATATCGTTGGGTCAGCAGAACTCTCTGAACGCCATGATTGCACGTCTCAATTTCATGAGCGACTATTGGAGCTATAAGTCCTTCAGGGCGCAGCTGCTTCCTGCGGTAAATCTCAGGGGCAACCTGTTGCAGTTCAACCACAGCATGGTGGAGGTGAGAAACTATGAGAACGGCGAGATTTCACTGCGGCAGGACAACTCCATGAGCAACAGTCTGTCGCTTTCGGTAGACCAGAATGTGGTGCCTCTTGGCGGAACGCTGTCGGTGCAGTCTTATCTCTACAGGCTCGACCAGTTCAATTATGGTTACAGGACATACGACTCACAGCCGCTTCGCATTGTCTATTCGCAGCCGTTGAGGGCTTTCAATTCGCTGAAATGGCAGAAGAAGACCGAACCGATGAGATATGAGCTTGCCAAACGCGAATATCTGGAGAATATGGAGACGGTGACGGAAAATGTGGTGTCGCTTTTCTTCAGCGTGCTCTCCTCGCAGTCGGCATATGAGCAGAGCGAGCGCAAGTTGCAGGACCGGCGGCAGCTGTATGAGATGTCGGAGAAGCGTTTCGAGATAGGCTCGGTCACCAAGAACGACCTCCTGCAGCTGCAACTGTCGGTGCTCAACGCGGAGGTGGAGCTTAACGAGAGGAAGGTGGAGCTTAACGACGACAGGTTCAGGCTGTTCTCGTTCCTCCGCATATTGAGCTATGACGACATTGAACTGATGGTGCCGTCGGACGTACCGCAGATTGAGGTCAATGCGGAGACTGTGGTACAGAAGGCGTTGGAGAACTCCAAGCATGTCCTCTCGCAGCAGTTGAGCATATTGGATTCTGAGAAAAACCTGAAGGAAGCCAAGGCGGCGAAGGACTTGCAGGTGCAGCTTAACGGCGAGGTGGGCTTCAGCAAGGTAGCCAACCACTTCTCCGACGCTTTCCGCAACATGCAGAACAGCGAGATAGTGGGTGTGACTTTCTCTCTGCCGCTTTTCGACTGGGGTGTGAGCAAAGGACGTGTGAGGATGGCAAAAGCCAATCTGGAGTCGGTGAGGACACAGATGGAGCAGGAGCGTGAGAAGTATATTCAGGACATAAGGACACTGGCTCTCAAGTTCAACATGCAGTACTCGCAGTGTTCAAACACCATGCGGGCGAGGAGCATTGCCGAGGAGAGGTATGAGATAACAAAGAAACGTTTTGAGGAGGGAGGACTCACCGTGACCGAACTCAATACCGCCCAGCAGGATCTTGAGTCGTCGCGCTCGCAGTATATCGCGCAGCTTCAGTCTTTCTGGAGTTCTTATTACTCTCTGCGCCGCATCACCTTGTATGACTGGATACGCAATTCTGACATAGCAGCCGATTTCGACCGTATCATCGACTCTGAATGACGACGCGGGCTGGAGTCATCTTTTGTCCTTGAAGAAGTCCTGCATCAGCCTGCGGCATTCGTCTTCGAGCACGCCTGTCGTGACCGTTGTCCTTGTGTGGAGAGCGGAGGGTGCGTACTGCGTATAGCCGCGCTTGTCGTCAGGTGCGCCGTATACCACCCGCGACACCTGCGACCATCCCAGCGCTCCGGCACACATTGTGCACGGCTCCACGGTGACATACAGTGTGCAGTCTTTCAGATATTTGCCTCCGAGCGAGTCGGCGGCGGCGGTTATCGCCTGCATCTCGGCGTGGGCGGTGACGTCGTGCAGCGTCTCGGTGAGGTTGTGCGCGCGTGCTATTATCCTGTCCCCGCACACCACAACGGCTCCCACCGGAATCTCTCCTGCTTCTTGTGCGGCGTGTGCCTCTGCCAGTGCCATGCGCATGTATTTCTCGTCTTTAGTCTGCCGGTTGTCCTTTTCCATTGCTGTGCGTTTGTCTTTTTCTGTGGCTTTTTTATGTAGTTGTCATGATATGCTTGGCATTCCCTCCCTCAGCCTTTCTGTTTTTCTTGTGCGTCAGGCTTTGCGTCAGTCGTCAGAGCCGGTCCATTCGGAGCGTTCGCGGCGCGATATGCCGAACTTTATGTTGCCCACAGTACCCTTCAGATTGCAGTGTCGGCAAAACGGCATAGGCTTGCATATGAAGTCGAGTATGCTGTCGAAGCTCTCCACGCTGTGTATGTCGATGTAGTCGTGCGGCGTCACTTCGAGCCTTGTTCCGAATCTCCGGTTGAAATACTTCACGTATGGTATGAGCGAGCATGTATACAGTCTGCCATGGTCGAGGGCTATGCAGCGGTTGGCGCGCGCGCAGCGCAGGAAACTGTCGGTGGCGTTCTGGCGTCCTTCAACGTCGAGCGGCACACACACCATTGTCTTCTCCACCACCTCGGTGTTGCCGTAGAAGGAGAACCTCACGCCCTGAGCCCTCACGTGTGCAGCCATGGCGTGATAGTCGAACTTTATGGGATATTTCGTCACTATGATTTGCACGTCGTTGCGGCGGCAGCATTCCCAGAAACGCTCGTCCTCTTTTGGCAGCAGCAGACCGTTGCTCACGAGGTTTATCGGAGTGTGCGGGAAACAGCTGCGGGCGATGTCCATGAACCGCGTCACCTGCGGATGGAGCAGCGGTTCGCCGCCGAGCAGCTGTATCTCCCTTATGCGGTTGCGCGTGCCCATGAGCTGTGCCATGCGCCGGCAGTCGGCTTCAAACGCTTCTGTTTCGGTGAATGTGTCCGGCGCAAGGGGTGAGAAGTTGTCGCATCCCCGGCAGTTGAGGTTGCAGTGGTCGGTAAGATGGAAGTGGAGTATCGGTATCATGTCCCTGCGCCTCATGTTCTTGCGTGTCCACTTTGCCATGAGAGGAAGCAGTTCGCGCCGCATGAGCACCAGTCTGTAGGGCACCATTCTTTTTAAAGCATTCGCTATGTTCATCCTTTGTCTTTCTTTCAAGGTTTGCTGTTTACGGTCTGTTCAGACAGGGGGTGTTGCCGTAAGTAGTGTCATGCGCATGCCTGCGGGTTGGCGGCACACGCGAATCGCAGCTGCAAAGTTATACATTCCCCGCAACATACGCAAACGGATTGATGCAAAACAGACGTTTCCCGGACATGTCCTTCCGGCATTGAACGCGCTCTGCAAGGCTCTGCCGCCCGACCGCCCAAACCGCTTTCCCATTCTGTTTACCGCTTTTCGTCTATGATGTTTAGGTTTGTTCTGTGTTGAGATTGACGGCTGTATAATGTTAAATTTTCAGTTAAAAACCATTTCAGTAATCTTATTCCGCATTTCCTTCTTCTGTGTGCCGGAGCGCGCATATTGCTCTTCCTTGCGGTTGTCCTGTGCTTGTTTCTGCGGAGTTTTTTCGTCGAGATGATGCGGAAGAGGCTCTTCCGTATGTCGGAACGGTGTCTTCCGTGTGTCGGAAAAGCCTGTTCTGCATGATGAAAGAGGCTTTATCGCATCGCAGGAAAGCCCGTTCCGCATGACTGCTTGGTAGGCGTCGTGGTGATGTCTGGCTGTATCAGGCTTGCTGTCAGAGTGTTACCTCTTCTTGCTGAAAACTGCGTTTTTCTGCGCTTTTGTCGGGTCTTTCACGAGAAACGGACGTATGCGCGGTTGCATTTTAACATTATTGCCCCCATGCTTCACATATCTCGCACAACCGCTTCGGGCATGATGTGACGGCATATCGCATCGTCCGTGACCGGACACGGTGGATTATGTATGATATATTAATTTTAATTAACATATAGGGTCTTGACATGAGGCATTTTATTTAATAACTTGCGCCACATAAAAAACAGTGTCCATGATTATCACACATTCCTTTTGGCAGTCAGTACAGTCTTTTACGGAGGACGGATTCGGATGGATTCATGCCGGACACGACATCCTGCCGTGCGTCCGCGAGTGTATGCGCCTTACGGAATGCGGCACGGATGGCATCGTGCGGACGGTGTGACGCCGGAGGAAGTGTGGCGGTATGAATGGGCGCGTTTGTAAGTATGGGACGGATAAACGTCATATTGAATCTTTGATAGGCTATGTTTTCTGACATTAAGGATGAAAAAGAGAGAAACGTAGGGATACGTTATTTGAAAATCAGAGCATTTGACAGCATTTATACGTGTGTACCAAAAACAGAGAGAGACTGTTTGATGAAGATTGTTTCAGGATGATTCTACAGTCCGGTATGGCTTTCCTGCACATGCCGGACTCTTCTTTTGCGGATATCATACGGAGTGTCTGCGGAAGCGTGACAGGCGGCGTGCGTGACGTGAGGGTCACCGCCTGCGGCGAGTCTCTCGCCAGACAGTCGGCTCGGCATGTCCCTTCCTCATTGTTTTCACGTTGTCGAGGCAGTATGACATGGCGTCGGATGATAAAATAAACGGTGAATAATTTTGCGTTTCATCCTTTTTGCTGTATTTTTGTGATGGCTAAACACCTGCACATGGCAAGACACAACGATATGGGAAAGTGGGGCGAGAACGTGGCGGCGGACTATCTCCGGCGCAACGGGTATGTCATACGTGAGCGCGACTGGAGGTCGGGCAAGCGCGACATTGACATCATCGCCGTCACTCCCGACGGCATTACGGTGGTGTTTGTCGAGGTGAAGACGCGCCTGCCCGACAGTGTCATATCGCCCGAGGAGGCTGTAGACAAGGCGAAGATAAGAAACCTGTGTGTGGCTGCCGACAACTATGTGAAGATGCACGGGGTGGATGAGGAACTGCGCTTCGACATCATCACGGTGACAGGCACACAGGGGTGTGAGCCGCACATAGAACATATGGAGGATGCGTTCAACCCGCTACTGATAATCTGAAAAAGATGAATGTATACACGATAAGGCTTGATGAGGTGGACTCCACCAACACTTATCTGCGCCGGATGGAGAATTTGCCGGACGCGGACATTGTGGTCGTGACGGCTGGACATCAGACTGCCGGACGCGGCATGGGCTCCAACAGGTGGGAGAGCGAGGACGGACGCAATCTGCTGTTCTCCATGCTGGTGAGACCGGAGGGTGTTCCGGCGGCGCGTCAGTTCGCGTTGTCCATGGCTGAGGCTCTTGCCGTGAAGGACGCTCTCGACCCTATTGCCGGAGAAGTGACGCTGAAATGGCCCAACGATGTGTATTGGCACGACCGCAAGATAAGCGGCACTCTCATAGAGACCGCGATAAGCGGCAGGCTCGTGAAGGACTGTATATTCGGTACGGGCATCAATGTCAACCAGCGGGTGTTCCGCAGCGATGCGCCCAATCCGGTGTCGCTGCGCCAGATAACGGGGCGCGACACCGACATAAACGTTGTGCTCGACAGTGTGCTGGAGGCGTTTGAGGGATATTATGCCATGGTGCTCGACGGTGAATACGACAGGGTGGGCAGGCTTTATCATGATGCCCTCTACCGCCGCACGGGCATGCACGCCTACTCCGATTCCGACGGTCGTTTCATGGCTTCTGTCGTGAGGGTGGGGCACGACGGCAGACTTGTGCTGCGTGATGACGCCGGGCGTGAGCGGATATATGCGTTTAAGGAAGTGAGTTACATTATTTGAATCATATATGGCAAAGTACAAGAGAATTCTACTTAAGCTCAGCGGCGAGAGCCTGATGGGTAGCCAGCATTTCGGAATCGACCCTGTGAGGCTCGACGAGTATGCAAGGCAGATAAAGGAAGTGCACGAGATGGGGGTGCAGATTGGTATCGTGATAGGCGGAGGAAACATCTTCCGAGGTCTAAGCGGGGCATCCAAAGGCTTCGACCGTGTGAAAGGCGACCAGATGGGAATGTGTGCCACGGTAATCAACTCGCTCGCCTTGAGTTCCGCTCTCGGCGCGAATGGCGTGAAGACAAAGGTCATGACAGCCATTCGCATGGAACCTATAGGTGAGTTCTACACAAAGTGGAAGGCAATAGAGGCGATGGAGGCGGGCTATGTGTGCATCTTCTCGGCGGGCACGGGCTCTCCTTATTTCACTACGGACACGGGCTCGTCGCTACGCGGCATAGAGATTGAGGCGGATGTGATGCTTAAGGGTACGCGCGTCGACGGCATCTATACAGCCGACCCGGAGAAGGATCCGGAGGCTGTGAAGTTCAGTGACATAACATACGACGAGATTTACACGCGCGGACTGAAGGTTATGGATCTCACGGCTACAACGATGTGCAAGGAGAACAATCTGCCGATATACGTGTTCAACATGGATAAGTTCGGCAATCTTAAACGTGTTATGGACGGTGAGGACATAGGCACTTACGTTCACAACTGACGCGCTTCCCGGCAAGCCGCGGCTCTCATCTGTCGGGTATATGATACGGAGATGCCGGCATGGGCTTTGACTCATGCCGGCATCTCCGTATGTCCTTTATATATGCGCTGTCGGTTTGCCTGTGTGCCTGTGTCTTGGCTCAGGCGCATTCCGGCGGTCATGGATTCCCGGTGTGGTGTCACACTTCCGTGAAGTCCACATATTCGCCCTCATCTTTCGGTATCTTCTTTTTCTTCATCTGTCCGGAGTATCGCGTCTTTATGCTTTCCTCTTCAGAGGCGTCCCGGCGGTGCGTCGTGCGGCGGTTTCTTGTGTCGTTGAATCCGAACTTATGCATCGTTTCGCGTATGTCGCGGTATACTCTGAACAGGGTGGCACCCAATAATATCGCGATGACAAGGATGAATAGGATGATTATTTTAAGTAAAGTGAACATGTTCCCGTTATTGTTTTTATGTCAGTTGTTCTTGCTGCCGTCAGTCTTTGCAGACTGTGTGAACAGCGATATGATGACATACAGAGGTATGATAAGGCAGAAGCTGCCGATGAATCCTGACCATGCGATGATGGCTACGCACAGTGCCATGAATATGTATTTTATCTCGTTGCCTTTCCATCCCCACTGCTTGAACTTGAGGGCGAACATCGGCAGCTCGGCTACAAGCAGCCAGCAGCACAGCGCGACGAGCATTATGAGCACGCATGACATCCACGGCGAGCTTTCCAGCCATCTGCTTTGGGTGGCGATGAGCGAGCCCCAGAACAGGGCGTTTGCCGGTGTCGGCATGCCGATGAACGATGTTGTCTGGCGTTCGTCGAGGTTGAATTTCGCAAGACGGAGTGCTGAGAACGCTGCCATTATGAATGCCATGAAAGGCAGGATGGCGCGTGCCGGTTCGAGAAACGGGGGATAGTCCATCACGCAAAGCTGCGAAAAGACTATCGCCGAGGGCGCGAAGCCGAACGTGATGTCATCGGCAAGCGAGTCAAGTTCCTTACCGATGGGTGACGATACATGGAGAATGCGTGCGCTCATACCGTCGAAGAAGTCGAAAGCGGCGCCTGTTATAATCCACACAAGAGCCATTCTTGCGTCGAACGCAAAGGCATATCCCGTAGCGATGCAGCCCGATATAAGGTTGCAGCAGGTGATTGCGTTAGGTATGTTTCTTATTATCGGATTTGACATTTCATGTCTTTTATGAAACGATGGTCTTATTTCAGCTTCGCTATTATTGTCTGGTCGCCGGTCGTGCTCTGTCCCATCTTCACGCAGACCTCGCTTCCCAACGGAAGATATACGTCCACTCTCGACCCGAACTTTATGAATCCCAGATGCTCGTCGATGTAGCATTCCTCGCCCTCTTTGGCGTAGGTGACAATCCGGCGTGCCATTGCGCCTGCTATCTGACGGCACAGTATGTCCTTGCCGTCGGGCGTTGTGATGATTATGTCGGCGTGTTCGTTTTCCTCGCTTGCCTTCGGAAGCCATGCCTTGTGGTAGTTTCCATTCTGATGGTGTACATGTTTCACATGCCCGTCAACGGGAAACCAGTTGGCGTGAACGTTGAAAAGACTCATGAAGATGCTTATCATGATGCGCTTTTCATGAAAATACTGGTCTTCATCCACTTCTTCTATGACTACGATACGGCCGTCGGCAGGTGCCACAACGATGTTTTCGGTATCTTCCTGGGGAAAGTATCTGATGGGACAACGGAAGAAATTGACAACCACACCGTACAGAGCCACAGCCACGGCTACGAAGAACCAGAACGGTATCTTGTTGTCAAGACCGCGCCACAACAGCAGTGCTATGGCGGCGAGAATGATGAATCCGTATAGAAGAGTGTCCGTGCCTTCACGGTGCAGACGTATTTTTTTCAGTCTTTTAATCCTTTTTATCATAACTGTTGATGTACATCTATCTTTCTGCAAAGATAGTTGTTTTTTGAAGATTGGGCAAATTTTTCATGTCATTCTTTTGGCGGTGTTGTTTTAAAGTGGTAACTTTGAAATCTAATTATGCTTGAAAATGGAAGATTTCGTACATCTGCACGTTCATACTTATTACTCTATTCTCGACGGACAGTCCAGCATCCAGCGCCTCGTAGACAAGGCTGTGGGAGACGGGATGAAAGGCATGGCGATAACAGACCATGGCAACATGTTCGGAATAAAGGAATTCTATAATTATTGCAAGGGTGTAAACAAAAAGCGGAAGGCGGAAGGCAAGGAGCCTTTCAAGCCCATCCTGGGCTGCGAGATGTATGTCGCACGACGCCGGAAAGAGGACAAGGTGAAGGAGATGGGCGACATGAGCGGATATCATCTCATCGTTCTCGCGAAAAACTATAACGGATACAAGAACCTCATAAAGCTTGTCTCGCGCGCATGGGTGGACGGTTATTACATGCGTCCGCGTACGGACAGAGCTGACCTCGAGCGTTATCACGAGGACCTTATCGTCTGTTCGGCGTGCATAGCGGGCGAAGTCCCGTCGAAGATACTTAAAGGCGACATCGCCGGAGCGCGCGAGGCGATAGAGTGGCACAAACGTGTCTTCGGCGACGATTATTATCTTGAGCTGCAGAGACACGAGGTGAAGGACCCCAATATAAGGGCTAACAGGGAGACGTTCCCGCTCCAGCAGAAGGCGAACAAGGCTATGATGGAGCTTGCCGGAGAGTATGGAGTGAAGCTAGTGTGCACCAACGACGCGCATTTCGTGGACCAGGACAACGCCGAAGCGCACGACCACCTGCTCTGTCTTGCCACAGGCAAGGATCTGGACGACCCGAAACGTATGCTATACTCGAAGCAGGAGTGGTTCAAGACGAGAGCTGAGATGAACACGGTGTTCGGTGATTTGCCGCAGGTTATGGCAAACACGCTGGAGATTCTCGACAAGGTTGAGATGTACAGCATTGACCACGACCCCATCATGCCGTTCTTCCCCATCCCTGCCGAGTTCGGAACGGAGGACGACATAAGGCGTAAATACACTGAGCAACAGCTGTATGAGGAGTTCACTACCGATGAGAACGGGGAGAATCCGTTGCCAAAGGAGGAAGCCGACAAGAAGATAAAGCACCTCGGAGGCATAGAGAAGATATACCGGATAAAGTTCGAAGCCGACTATCTTGCGAAGCTCGCGTACGACGGAGCGAGGCGTCTGTATGGCGACCCGATACCCGACGAGGTGGCTGAAAGAGTGAAGTTCGAGCTCCACATCATGAAGACGATGGGCTTCCCGGGATACTTCCTCATCGTGCAGGACTTCATCAACGCCGCCCGAAACGAGCTCGGCGTGCTCGTGGGACCGGGTCGTGGCTCGGCTGCCGGGTCGGTCGTGGCGTACTGTCTTGGCATCACCAAGATTGATCCTATAAAATATGACCTGCTGTTCGAGCGTTTCCTGAATCCTGACCGAATATCTTTGCCTGATATAGATACCGACTTCGACGATGACGGAAGAGGCCGTGTGCTCGAGTGGGTGGAGGACAAGTACGGGCACGACAAGGTGGCGCACATCATCACATACGGCACAATGGCTACCAAGAACTCCATAAAGGACGTCGCACGTGTGGAGAAACTGCCGCTCGACATATCAAACCGTCTGTGCAAGGCGATACCCGACCGTCTGCCGGACGGTATGAAAATGAACCTGCCCAACGCCATAAAGGCGGTGCCGGAACTGCGTGAGGCTGAGGCGAGCGCCGACCCGCAGATGAGCAACACCATACGTTACGCCAGAATGCTTGAGGGAACCGTGCGTGGCACGGGCATACATGCGTGCGGCACTATTATCTGTCGCGACGCCATAAGCGACTGGGTTCCGGTGAGCACAGCGGAAGACAAGGCAGACCCCGGACACAAACTGCTGACCACACAGTATGACGGACATGTGATAGAAGAGACCGGACTGATAAAGATGGACTTCCTCGGACTGAGCACACTGTCGATACTCAAGGAGACCGTAGATAACATAAAGATTACGCGAGGGGTGGAGGTAGACCTCGACAACATACCCATCGACGACGAGCTGACATACAAGCTGTATCAGGAAGGACGCACTGTGGGCACATTCCAGTTTGAGTCCGCCGGCATGCAGAAGTATCTGCGCGAGCTCAAACCCACCGTCTTTGAGGACCTCATAGCCATGAACGCCCTCTACCGTCCCGGTCCTATGGACTACATACCGCAATTCATCAGGCGTAAGAACGGGCAGGAGGAGATAAAATACGACATCCCCTGCATGGAGAAATACCTCAAGGACACCTACGGCATCACCGTCTATCAGGAGCAGGTCATGCTTCTCTCCCGACAGCTCGCCAACTTCACGCGAGGCGAGAGCGACGCTCTGCGTAAGGCGATGGGTAAGAAGAAGAAGGACATTGTGGACAAGATGAAACCTAAGTTCATCGAGGGTGGAAAGGCTAACGGGCACGACCCGAAGGTGCTCGAGAAGATATGGGCAGACTGGGAGAAGTTCGCTTCTTATGCGTTCAACAAGAGTCACGCCACGTGCTACTCATGGGTGGCATACCAGACGGCATATCTCAAGGCGCACTATCCGGCTGAGTTCATGGCTGGAAACATGAGCCGGTGTCTCAACGATATAGGAAAGATAACCAAACTCATGAGCGAGTGTCAGGCGATGGGTATAAAGTGTCTCGGTCCGGACGTCAATGAGAGCCGCCACAAGTTCAGTGCCAACAAGAAGGGAGAGGTGCGTTTCGGTCTTGCGGCGGTGAAAGGCATGGGCGATTCTGCCGCTCAAGCCATCATAGAAGAGCGTGAGAAGAACGGTCCCTACAAAGACATCTACGACTTCGCGCAGCGGGTCAATCTCTCGGCAGTAAACCGTAAGGCATTCGAAAGTCTCGCACTGAGCGGCGGATTCGACAGTTTCGGCATAAAGCGGGAGCAGTATTTCGGGGTGACGATAAGGGGAGAGATGTTCCTCGACACGCTCGTGCGCTACGGCCAGCTCTACCAGATGGAGATGTTGCAGGCGCGCAACTCACTCTTCGGAGGGTTCGACTCGGTGGACATCGCAAAGCCTCAGGTGCCTCAGGCTGAGCCGTGGAGCACCATAGAGAAGCTCAACAAGGAGCGCGATCTCGTGGGAATATATCTATCAGCCCATCCGCTCGACGACTATTCGGTGGTGTTGCGCAAGATGTGCAACCTGCATTGCGCGGACGTGGGACGCGACGCCGACAAGAAAAAACTGTCCCGACTGTCTTCCATGACGTTCGGAGGCATTGTCACGGGAGTGGTGTCGCGCTGGTCGTCGAGAACCAACAAGCCGTTCGGTTTTGTGACGATAGAGGATTATGAGGGTCCGGGCGAGCTTGCGCTTTTCAACGACGAGTGGGCTAAATGGCAGCATATGTTCAAGGAAGGATACACGGTCTATGTCACCGCCAAGTGCGTACCGCGGTTCCGCGACAACTCCGAATTGTTCGACATACGCATACAGAGCGTCGACTTTCTCAACGATGTGAAGGACAAATACATAGAGAAGCTCACCATAGCGGTGAACACCTCGGTGCTCGACGACACGCAGATGACCGACCTTGCGACTGTCATCAGAAGCAATCCGGGCAGGGTTCCGCTCTTTTTCCAGATGTATGACGCGGAGCACAAGAGGGATGTCCTGCTCGTGAGCAGGGGGAATGAGGTGGACATCAACGCCTCTCTCATATCATACCTCGAGAGCTGTCCGGCACTGACATATACTTTGAACTGAAAATGGCATGGTCTTTGCACAGTGTGTAATATGACAAGACATGTCATCATATAGTAATAACATCAAATCAATATAAGCAAATGGAAGTTAAGATTACGACTGAGAATTTTGAGAGTTATAAGAATGGCGGACTGCCTTTGGTTGTTGACCTGTGGGCTACATGGTGCGGACCGTGCCGTATGCTTTCGCCTGTCATTTCGGAACTCGCCGAAGACTACGACGGTAAAATAGTCGTAGGAAAGTGCGATGTGGAGGAAAACGACGAGTTGGCGTCCGATTTCGGCGTGCGCACAATCCCGACTCTGCTCTTCTTCAAGAACGGAGAGCTTGTCGACAAGTTTGTTGGTGCCACCACAAAAGCTGTCCTGCAGGAGAAGTTCGACGCTCTTCTGAAGTAATGACAAGACAAGATATGTGAAATGCATGGCATGTTCCGGCTTTGCCGGAGCATGCCTTTTTTCGTATATGGAGGTGGCGGACGACGGCATGACATGGCGCGGGCACTGCTGCATACATGCCGTCCCGTGCGTCGTACTGACAATGCCCGGTATGCGGCAGTATGCCAGTCATACACGCATGAGTGCGTTTGCATAAATATACATTATCCCTGCCGCTGATGCATAAATATGCAGCGGTAAGCCTGCAATACTGCCGTCTGCGCGCGCAAGAGACCATCCGGCTGCAAATACGCGGTTTTTGAGGCACTTGCGTAATGCGCTGACACACAACCGGTTGGCTTTTCCGATACCGCAGACAAGCCTTTCTGGCGCTGCGGAAGAGCCTCTTCCATGCTGCCGAACGGGCTTTCCTGTGTCGTGGAAGAGTCTTTTTTGAGTGGCAGAACGTGCTTTTCCGTATCACGGAAGTGCGCGTTCTGTCGTTGAAATTCCACTGGATGGCGGTACGGACGGCATCCTGTGATGTCTGAGAAGCGTTTTTGGCATGCCGTGAAGCCGTAGCAGTAGGTTTCCCGTTTCTGTTTTGCGAAAATATTCTGTCAATATTTTTTACTTCCGTTTCTGCATAAATATGCGTTTTGCCAAGTGCTTACGGAGCAGTGAAAGCATTTTTCACGGTGCGTTACCGTTCCTTGTCCGGTGTCCGGACATACGTGTCATATATGACAAAAAGTCGCATCGCAGGTTTTCGTTTTTTCCTTAAAGCGCTCACTTTCGTCTGCCGCGATGTGACAGATGTGTGCGCGTCATCCTGTAGGTGACATGTTGTCAGTCTTACGTTTTTCGTAATTATTGGTATCATTGCGGCTATAAGACACATCATGCGCGCCCTCCTTATCGGCAGGCGCGCATGAAGTCGGGTGTATGTCTGTGCGTGGGCACAAGTCGTCGGGCGTTATGTCCCGCTGCAGCCGTTTCTTTTCAATATCCTCGCAGATGTATGAGTATTACATCGTCACGGATCGGCTGCCGTCCGCGTTTTCCTTTATTGTCACCTTTACCGCATTCTCCGGCAGCAGGTCCTCTATCAGTTCGGGCCACTCTATGAAGCAGTAAGCCCCGCCGTAGAAATATTCCTCATATCCGAGGTCGTACACCTCCTCGAGCTTCTTTATGCGGTAGAAGTCGAAGTGGAATATCTGTCCGCCTGTCGTTTCCGACTCATACTCGTTCACTATGGCGAATGTGGGCGACGTGATGACATCCTTCACGCCCATGTGCTCGCACAGAGCCTTGATGAATGTGGTCTTTCCCGCGCCCATCTTGCCGTAGAAGGCGAACACCTTAGAGTCTTTCATGCAAGCCGCAAACTGTTCTGCGGCGGCATCTATCTGGTCGAGTGAGTTGATTCTTATTTCCATATCTTTGTTTTTTATCGTTTTCTTGAAGTAAGCGTTATCAGCGGAACGAGCATCTCCTCCATGGATATGCCGCCGTGCTGGAACGTATTCTTGTAGTAGGACACGTAGTAGTTGTAGTTGTTGGGATAGGCGAAGAAGGAGTTGCCTGTGGCGAACACGTATGCGGTACTCAGGTTGGGAGCCGGCAGATGAGCCTTCCTCGGGTCTTTTATCACGAATACGTCCTTGGCGTTGAAGTTCAGATTCTTGCCCAGTTTGTAGCGCAGGTTGGTGTTGGTGTTGCGGTCGCCCACAATCTTTACGGCTTTCGAAGCCCTTATACTGCCGTGGTCGGTGGTTATTATCACCTTGCATCCTGTCTCAGACAGCCTTTTCAGCAGTTCGCTCATCACCGAGTGTCTGAACCAGCTCAGCGTTATGCTGCGGTAGGCTGATTCGGTGTTGGCGAGCTCCCTCACCATCTTCGACTCCGTGCGTGCGTGTGAGAGCATGTCGATAAAGTTCACCACTATCACGTTGAGGTCGTTTCTGAGCAGTTCGTTCAGCCGTTCCACTATCTTCTCACCGCCAGCCGTGCCGTTTATCTTGTGATAGCTGAAGGTGTCGTGACGCCTGAACCGTTCTATCTGTGTCCTTATCAGCGGCTCCTCGTTGAGGTTCTTACCTTCCTCCTCGTCCTCGTCCACCCACAGATCGGGGAACATCTCGGCTATCCTGCTCGGCATCAGACCGCTGAATATGGCGTTGCGCGCATATTGGGTGGCTGTGGGCAGGATGCTCATATACATGTCCTCGTCGATGTCGAACATGTCGCCCACCTCCTGTGCGATGACCCGCCACTGGTCATATCTGAAGTTGTCTATCACTATGAGAAACACTTTCTCTCCTTCGTTTAGCAACGGGAACACCTTCTTCTTGAATATGTCAGGACTCATGAGCGGCCGTTCCGTGTCGCCGGAGGGCGACATCCAGTCCATATAGTTGTTTTTCACATATTTGGAGAATCCTATGTTTGCCTCCTCCTTCTGCATCTGCAGTGTCTCGGTCATGGAACTGCTGGTGCTGCTCAGCTCCAGTTCCCAGTGCACGAGCCGCCTGTATATGTCAGTCCAGTCGTTGTATGTGCGGCTCTCCATTATCTGCATGGCTATGTTGCCGAAGTTCTGCTGATAGCTGCTCTGCGTCACTTCGGTCACTATCTGCTTCTTGTGTATGTTCTTTTTCAGTGTCAGCAGAATCTGGTTCGGGTTCACCGGCTTTATGAGATAGTCGGCAATCTTCGAGCCTATAGCCTGGTCCATGATGTTCTCTTCCTCGCTCTTGGTCACCATCACCACCGGTGTGGCAGGCGATATCTCCTTTATCTGCTGCAGAGTCTCGAGTCCTGTCAGTCCGGGCATCATCTCGTCGAGCAGTATAAGGTCGAATGTGGTCTGCCGGCATCGGTCTATCGCGTCGGTGCCATTGCTCACGGTGACCACTTCATAGCCCTTTTTCTCGAGGAAGATGATGTGTGCCTTGAGCAGCTCAATCTCATCATCCACCCATAATAGCAAACCGTTTGTCATATGTCTGATGTTTTGTCTGTTTGTGTTGTCGTGTCTCCGGCTGTGTGGCGGAGGCTGTCCGGCGGTGCAGCCGCAAGTCTTCTCAGAAGCCTTCAAGGTCGTAATATTCGTCGTCTGTCACGTCAGGAACGTCTTTCTTCCGCTTGTTGCCGGTGTCCTGAGGGGTGTCGTCGAAGTAGAACTCTTCCTCGAGCTGCTCCGCGGGCTGCTTCTTCTCCTGTCCGCTGTCTTCCTCCTGCTGTTTCTTTGGAGTGGTCTTGCCGCCCTCGTCCTCCTTCTTCAGAGGCTGTTTCGGCTCCTCTTTCGGCTTCTCTTTCTGTGTGCTGTCGTCCTTGAGCTCCTCCAGAGGTATTATTATAGAGTCGTCCGGCTCGGTCACTACGTCTTTCTTCACGTCTTCCGTCTTGCCGGGAGCAGGACTCACCGTGTTCTCTTGCCGCACGGCTTCGTCCTTCCTGTCTTCCTTCTGCTTGTCTGCCGCCGGACTGACAGTCACGCCTTCATCCACGGTTTCGGCCTTCTTCTCCGGCTGTACGGGCGTTTCCGGCTCGGGAACTATTGTCGTTCCGCCCTGAGCGTCGCTTTCATCATTTGTGCCCTCGGCAGGTATCACTGTTCCGCCGTCGTCTTTCTCAGGCGCCGTTTCCTCCGGTGCGACTATTGTTCCGGTTTCGGCAGGTTCCACGTCAAGACCGTTGTCAATGAACGTACCGTTGTCGAGCAGACGGTCTATCTCCTCCGGCGTCATACCGTTGTCCTTCCTTCTCACGGTCGTTATCTCCGTCGGTTCTGTCAGCAGGTGCAGGGTGCTCACCTTGAGCGGTGCGAAGTGCTTGTTGTAGAACTTGTCGTAGTCGTCGTAACTGTATTTTGTCCCGAGCAGCGGAAGGTTTGTCTTGCTTATGATTATTGTGCGGCTGTGCGCTGCCTGACGTATTATGTTCTGCTGTCCATACAGCTGCCGCGCATATTGCAGAGCCTCGTCGTAGTTTCTGAAGCCCGATACCGTCATCCTGTTGATGCCCTCCATCGGCTCTATCACTATGTCGAAGTTGCGCACCATGTAGCTTGTGAAGTTGTATTTTGCCAGTTCGTAGAGCAGCCTGTTCTCATCCACGGAGTCCGGACTGTATGCGAAGATGAAGAGGAAGTCGGTGTTCCGTTCGTTCGAAAGCGTCTTCTCGGCTGTGGAGTCGGCAGGAGCCATTGTCTCCGTGCGGCGTTCCCACACGTTGCTCATGTCGAACTTGCCTCCGTATATCCTCCGTCCCGCCTTGACACCGTTGACTATCATTCCGGCGAGATTGCTCAGTTCGCTCTGCGGGAACTTCTCTACGAGCGTGTTCATGTCGGTCACGCATCCCTCGGCGTCGCCGTTGTTGAGCTTTCCGAGACCTCCTATGAATATGAACTTGTCGCGGTTCGCCCCGAGCGGGAAGCGTGTCTCGGATATCTTAAGGTTCGCCGCCACCTCCTGCAGACGGTCTGCCTTGAAGGCGTCATACGTCGCCGCATAGATGGAATCCTCTATATGCTCGCCGAACTTTGCGTTTTCAGCAAAGTAAGGGTCGGTGAGCAGTGTCGTCCACGGGCTTTCCGGATAGCTCTGTCTGAGCTTTTCCACATACGTCTCTGCCGTCTGCGGGTCTCCCATTCTCGAATAGAGTAGGAACAGATGATAGAAAACGTCTGCCATGTTCTCATATTCCGGATAGCTGTCGGTGATGCGTCGGAGAGCCTTCTCGCTCAGCGGCAGGTTGTCGAGCTTGTCCTTGAATATCACTCCGGAGTTGTACAGACCGTCCATTATTATAAGGTTGCTTGCCTGGACCTGTTCCTCCGTGAACGGAATCTGTTTGAGATAATATTCCCGTTTGTGCGGATCGTTCTGCGCGCTGTCGGCTACCTGCTCGAGCGAGTCTGCCAAAGCTTCCGCCCTGGCGATGGAGTCGAGCTGCTCTTCGGTCATCTCCTGCGGTGTGTCAAACGCCACGACGGTCTTGTTGACACGCTGCCAGTTGTCCACGTTTTCCCTCTTTCCCCATATCTTCTGGAACTCCGCCTTGCCTTGGTTCACAGCCATCTGGTTGTAGAAATACCACACCGAGCTCTTGTTGCCCGGTCTTTGGTTCTGCCGGTTGGCGTTGCCGGTGTTTCCGGCGTTGCCTCCGTTCTGCGCTATCACGTTCTGCGCGTTCTGCTCCGCCAGCCTGTCCTGCTCCTCCTTCTCCTTTTTCTTCAGTTCCTCTATCACACGGTCAATCGCCTCATTGCGCTCTTTCTCGCCCATCTTTGCCAGTGCCTGAAGCGAGTCTTGCAGGTGTACGGCGTCTGTGTAAGGCACGAGCTCGTCGAGAACCTTCGACCGCCGCGACAGTTCCTCGTAGTCCTTGCGCTCCTTGTCGAGCAGACCTATCGCCTCGCCGTAGCACCGCTGCGCGTCGCTGTAGCGTTCGCGCTCCCAGTAAAGACCGCCGAGCTTCAGCAGTAGCACGCCTTTCTCTATGCCGTTTCGTGTCGAGCCGCTGTTTCCCTTTTCATATGCAATGATGGCGTTGAGCGTGTCTTTCTGTGTCAGATATATGTTTCCGATGGCATAGTACACCTGATCCAGGTAATCCTTGTTCTTGTCTGACGACGCCATGCGCCTCAGCCGCTTTATCATCTTCTTCGACTGGCTGCCTGACATCACCTCCGTCATCGCTATGCGGGCGTTGAACTCCACCTCATACGGCGGGTTCTGTCTTATCACCCTCTTGTAAGCCTTCATCGCCTCAGCCTTGTTGCCGAGCGCGCTGTGCAGCTGTCCCATGAGATACCATTCCCTTGCGCGCTGCTTGCTTCGCATCTCGTGCTTTATCACCTTGCGGAGATAGGGTATGGCTTTGGCGTAGTCGCCTGTGTGTATGTAGTAGCTGGCGTAGGTGTAGTCCCATTCCTTGCGTGCTTGCCAGTGTATGGAGTCGCGCTGCATGTTGCGTATCACGTCCTCGGCATCGTATATCCATCCCTCTTCAAGGTAGCATTTGGCAAGCCACGCCCTCGCCTTGCCGTATATGGCGGGCTGTGTCTGGTAGAGACGGCTCATGTATGAGAATGTGGAGGCAGCCTCGTCGAAGTCGCCTTTGTTGAACTGCGAGCGTCCCATGAGCAGCCATGCCTTCCAGAGGAAGGGATTATACTCCTTCCGTCCGAGCCATTCAAGGTCTTTCTCCGTCTTTCGCCTGTTCTTCGTCCACACAGGCTTGCGCTTTATGCTGTGCAGTTTTATGGCCTTCTGGCATTTCTCTATCGCCCTGTCGAAATTGCTTTTGCCAAGCTCGCGGCTGTTTTTGTTGCCCACTGTGTAGAGCGGTATCATCTCCGTGAAGTTGTCGCGGTTGCCCTGTTCCTTCTCCAGCGAGCCCTCGATGTATGCCTGCGCCCCGTTGTAATAGGTGTTGTATCTGGCGTTGAAGGCATGCCACCACCTGCTCTTCGCGGTGTTCTTCTGCGTAGAGCATGCTGCGATTGTCATCAGCCCGAGGGCTGCCACGAGTATGGAGAAGTATTTAGCGTTGCGATGTCTCACTCTTATTTAACTGCTTGAGTGCGTATTTTATTGCCTTGCATATGCAATAAATGATGATACTGACAAAAATAATCGACGCTCCAGACGGCACGTTGAGCCAGTAGGACAGCGCGAGCCCCGCCATGCAACCGGCGCATCCGATGAGAATGCTGTATGCCGCGATGCGTCCGAAACTGTATGTGAAGAGATTGGCTGTCATCTGCGGAATGGTCAGCATGCTCATGGCGAGCACTATGCCCACCATGCGCAACGTTGAGACAATGGTCATGGCGATGAGCGCCATCATGGTATACTCGACGAGACTCACGGGAAGCCGCTGCGAGCGGGCGAACTCCGGGTCGAACGCCGTGCTTACTATTATGCGGTAGTAGGCTGTGAAGAGAAACAGCGTTATGACGCAGAGGGCTGCCAGCAGCCACAGGTTGCCGCTCTCGATGGTGAGTATGCTGCCGAAGAGGAACGACGGCAGGTCGGGCACGAAGCCCGGAGCGAGAAAGCAGAACAGTATGCCCACGCTCATGCCCAATGCCCAGAACACGGCTATAGCCGAGTCTTCGCGCACATTGCCGCGGCTTGACAGCCACTGTATGCCGAACGCGCTGAGCACCGAGAATACCATTGCCGAGAGTATGGGACTGACGCCAAGGAACACGCCTATGCCTATCCCTCCGAACGAGGCGTGCGTGATGCCGCCGCTTATGAACGTGAGGCGGCGCGTGACGATGTATGTGCCGACGAGTCCGCACACTATGCTTGCGAGCGCCGCACCTATGAGCGCGTTCCTGAAAAAGCCGTATTCAAGAATGTCCATCGTCTATAAGCATTATCACTTCGTCCTTCAGTTCGTCGGGAAGGGATATGCCGCGCAGCGTGAGACTGCGCCACCATGCCTGCACCTCGTCCTGTCTCATGGTGTGCAACACGTCGCAGAACTGCTCCACTTCCTGCTGGTCGTAGCTGTCTGACTGCCTTCCGGCAAACGTGTCAAGCTCCTCGTCGTCAAAGTATTCTATCTCTTTTGTCGCGGCTTCCATCATGCATTCCTGCTCGCATTTGGCAGATACTCCGTCGCATGTGGCGCAAGACGGGGCGGCATTGCCGCTGTCTGATGTCCTGCCGGGGCTTATCCGGTTCCATACCAGTGCCGCCACGAGCAGCAGGATGCCTGTAATTGTTATCCAAAGTAAGGACATGTCTGTGTGTTTATGGTCTTTCGTTTATGATGAATCCTGCCTTGCGCAGGTCGTCCCAGTAGCGTGGATATGATTTTGACACCACTTCGGGGTTGTTTATGTAAATGTCGCCCGCCATCAGACAAGCCGGTGCCAGCGACAGTGCCATGCGGTGGTCTTCGTATGTTTCGAACACGGGAGCGGACGGCTCGCAGCGTTCTCCCTCCCAGCAAAGCGTGTCGCGGTTCTCGTCGGTGAGCGCGATGCCGAACTTGCGGAGCTCAGCCTTGAGAGCCTCTATGCGGTCGGTCTCCTTTATTCTAAGGCTTGCCAGTCCGGTGAAGCGGAACGGTATGTCGAGCATGACGCACGTCACGACCACCGTCTGCGCCAGGTCGGGCGAGCTGATGAAGTCGTAGTCGAGTCTCGGCAGCATGCACGGCGTCTTTCTCAGAGTGACTGTCGTGGGGCAGCCTTCCTCCTTCGACTCGAACACTGTCTTTATGCCGAGCAGCGAGAAGATGTATTTCACCACCGAGTCGCCCTGCTTCGAGCCGTCGTATAGTCCGGTGAGGCGTATTGACGACTCGCTGTCACCGCACAGCGCGAGCATCTCATACCAGTAGGACGCCGAGCTCCAGTCGCTCTCTATGGTATATGCGCGCCGGGTGTAGGGCTTCGGTCTTACGCAGACGGTGTCTGCCTCGCTCCAGTCGGCTTCAGCTCCGAACTCGCGCATCATCCACAATGTCAGTTCTATGTAAGGTCTCGACACTATCTCTCCGGTCATTTTCAGTTCCAGTCCGTTCTTCAGTGCCGGTCCTATCATGAGCAGTGCCGAGATGTACTGCGAGCTCACGTCGCCCGCTATCTCCACGTGTCCGCCGTCGAGCTGCCTTCCCCTTATGTGGAGTGGTGGAAAGCCTTCCTCTCCAAGATACTCTATGTCGGCTCCGAGAAAGCGCAGCGCGTCCACGAGCGGTCCTATGGGGCGTTGCTTCATGCGTTCCGTTCCGGTGATGGTGTGCTCGCACGGGGTGGCTGCGAAGTAGGCGGTGAGAAACCGCATCGCCGTGCCTGCCGCCTTGATGTCTACGGTCTGCGGACTGTGTTCAAGGGCGTGGCGTATCACCTCGGTGTCGTCGCAGTCGGAGAGATTGTCGGGCAGAGTGCTGCCTCCCGACAGGGCGTGTATTATCATAGCACGGTTGCTGATGCTCTTTGATGCGGGCAGTGCTATGGTAGTGTCTATTTTTGTGGGTGCTGATATGTGGTATTGCATATTGTTTATGTTTTGAAGAGTTGCTGCTTCTTTAGGTACAAAGGTAACTAAAATATTTTTTCCGCCAAAAAACATTAACGATGTATGACATGTGTTTGCATTTATAAAAAAGCGTGAGAGCCCATTCCCTTTGCCCTCCGTGCGCATCCCGGCTCACCGTCCGCCGTCCGTGTGCGTAAGGATGCTGCCGGAGGAGTGTGCTCGACGGGCGTGCCCGAAAACCGGTAGGGCGTATGCATGAGTATGCGCAGAATGTGAATATATATTCATATTGTGTCTGTGTCAACTCCGCGAGAGTGCCTTCGTTGCTGACAAGCGCGTGTTCTGACGTAAATACGCGAGTTTTGAGCGGTTTTGATAACCTCTTGTCATACAACCGGTTAGTCCCTCCTGTCGCGCCATGTGACTTTTTCAGCCTCGCGAAAGAGCCTTTTCGGGGATGCGGAAGAGCCTTTTCCGCACGATGACACAGCCTTTCCTGATGTGCGGAAAGCGCATTCCGGCAGTGCGAAACGGTGTCTTCCGCATAGTGATAAACGTTTTTCCACAGTCCTGACTCATATGTATTCCGGTTTCATTCAGACATTTCCGCTCTGCCGTTTCTGTTTTGCAGATTTCTTTTGTCAATATTTTTTACCGTCAGTATTGCATATTCATGCATTTCGCGGCGGCACAGGCACAGGCGTGTGGAGACTGTCACGGCGTGTCATGGCGTGGTGATTTGATTTCTGTCGGGCTATGGCGGCAGGGTGGAACAAGGCGTGTGGAACGATTGTAAAAATTAGTTAAACCTGCGGTATTTCTCTCCTCATGTTTGCATATTACAAATAAAAATCATTAACTTTGCATCGCTTTTGGAAAAACGGGATGTAGCGCAGTTGGTTAGCGTACACGTCTGGGGGGCGTGTGGTCGCTGGTTCGAGTCCAGTCATCCCGACTTTTGTTTTATCAAATCGGCTTATTATTCATTTTTCCTTAAACATACTCATCTCCGCTTTGTCGCTTGGCATAACGGAGGATGACTAAAAAAAACTTATCACAATGAAGAAACTGTTATTTGCAATGTTTGTCTCGACGTTCGCGTTGAATGCTTCGGCTGCGCCGGCATCAGAAGAAAACGGCGGTCGCGACGAACAGACCACCCTTGCCGCACGCAATCTCGAGCGTTCGATGGCACTCGTTGACGGGGTTATCTCAAAGTGTTTCATCGGTTCGGGTGCTAAGATGGAGATGAAGGACGTGTACGACCTCAACCGTCATGAGCGCGAGAACGGTACGTCTGATGTGTGGCCCTACACTGCCGTGATGGAGGCTGTGAACTCCATCATAGAGGGAATAGACGAACTGAAGGAAGAGGCTCCGGAGTTCTACGAGCTCGACCGCGAGAGATATGTCAACCTCCTGAACGATCTTTACAGGTCAATCAGATATTACGCAGGTTCATACAAGCTTGTTTCATATGCCCGCACAGAAGACTGGATGGACATCTACGGAGTTCACCGCGGGTCGCGTCCGGGTGAGGCTACGGTCACAGGCATAGAGAATGTGTACGACGACCAGATGTGGCTTGCGCGCGAGTTCATCCGCGCCTATAAGAATACGGGCATGGAAGGATATAAGACCCGCGCCGAATATCTCATCGAATACATACTCGACGGATGGGATGTGTGCGTGGATTCGCGCGGTGAGGAGTATGGCGGAATAACATGGGGACCCGGCTACAACTCCAAGCACGCATGCAGCAACTCACCGGTAATCTCGCCGCTGGTGTGGATGGCGGAGCTTTACAAAGGCTCTGACGAGACAACGACATATTATTATGTGAACAAGGACAACACTCGTTCGTCCAAGACAGTGAACAAGTATGAGTACTACCTCGAGTATGCCAAGAAGGTGTACGCATGGCAGAAGGAACATCTCTACGACAGTAACACGGGATGCTTCCACGACATGTGCGGCGGCGTTATAGGAGAGATACAGTATGAGGAAGTGGACGGTGTGACATACCGCAAGCATGTCGACATCGGCGGACCGGGCGGAACGCAGTACACATACAACACCGGAACGATGCTGTGTGGTGCGGTCGACCTTTATCTTGCTACCGGAGACGAGTATTATCTCAACGAGGCGAAGGAGATAGCTACCGACTCTTATGAGCACTTCCGGGGTACACGGAAGACCATCGACGGCGAAAACTATTTCCCGTTCCCGTACGACAGCGACACGCTTAACGGATTCAACGCATGGTTCAACAACGTTCTGCTGCGCGCATATGTCGACGCCGTGCCTTACGCAGAGTTCAAAAACCGCCTCGGAGCACTCGATAACTACGCGAAAAGAGGATGCGAGAACTTCCAGGATAACCTCGACTATGCGTATGAGAACTATCTGAAGGACGGATTCCTTCCGAACAACCTGCTCGGCGGATGGGAACAGAACACAAAGACAAAAGCGTTCCATCAGGCGGCGTATGCGGCTGAGTATGCCAAGCTCGTGCAGTATATCATGACTAAGGACGAGACCACCGACATCAAAAATTTTAATGTGGAGACTGCTGGAAAGAATGTCAATGTATACTCGATTGACGGAAGTCAGGTGCGCAGCAATGTCTCCAAAGATAAAGCACTTGACGGATTGAGAAGCGGCATTTATGTCGTTGACGGAGAGAAACACTTTGTTAAATAAAGTTATTTTAGTCTGTCCCGCAGCGACGCGGAATGCTTTGACAGAGGTCGGCATTACATGTTGAGGCGGGGTTAATTTATGGCGGGATGTGCGTGAGGCATGTCCCGCTTTTATTATATGTATGCGCGCGTGCGCGTTCATTATCTTTATTATGACGTTGAATGCGGCTGCCGGTGTTTCCGAAGAGACTTTGTTTCGACTGTTTGTATTGTATATTGGCTGTTTATTCAAAACTTTCTCATAAATAAGAACAAACGTTTGCACGATGTTTTTTTAATGACTAACTTTGTAGTCTGCATTCTTTCAGAATAACGGACAATCAACTTAACATATACAGATATGAATATCAGAAAGAGAAACATCGTGTTTGCTGCTGCCATGTTCATGCTTGTGAGAATGTTCGCACAGGGACCCGGCAACAGCGGAACTTACTACCGGCAGGCTGACGGCAAGAAAGGCAGTGAGCTGAAGACCGCGCTCTGGTCTGTGATAAAGAATCATACGCAACGCTCTTACAATCAGTTGTGGGAGGATTTCAAGACTACCGACAAGCGCAGCGACGGTAAGGTGTGGGACATGTATTCGAGTATCACGAACTATACTTTCGGTGTTGACCAGGCAGGAAGCTACAAGGTAGAGGGCGACGTGTACAACCGTGAGCACTCGTTCCCTAAAAGCTGGTTCAACGACGGCTATCCCATGTACACCGACCTTGTGCATCTTGTGCCCGCAGACGGATATGTGAACGGACGCAGAAGCAATAATCCTTTCGGTGAGACAGATGGAGATAGGTGGCAGTCGGCAGGCGGATTCAGCAAGCTCGGGAAAAGCACGGTGTCCGGATATAACGGTATTGTGTTCGAACCGAACGATGAATACAAGGGCGACTTCGCACGTATCTACTTCTATATGGCTACATGCTATGAGGACAAGATAGCCTATTGGAACTGCGATATGCTTGCCGGCAACAGCTATCCGGCATACACTAAATGGGCTCTTGACATGCTCCTGCGATGGGCTGAGGAAGACCCTGTGAGCCAGAAGGAGATTGACCGCAACAACGCCGTGTACGGCATACAGCACAACCGCAACCCGTTTGTGGATTATCCGGGACTGGAGCAGTATGTGTGGGGCACGATGAAGGACATGCCTTTCAGCTATGACAACTACGTGGAACCGGAGGGTACGCCTGTGCCGGAACCTGATCCGGATCCTGAACCAGACCCGGACCCCGATCCAGATCCTACGCCTACTGGTGCCGTGTATGAGAAAATCACGTCTACGGACGGACTGCTTGCCGGTAGCAAGTATCTTATTGTGTATGAGCAGGAGGGCACGGATGCCTCAAGGACAATGGGTGAGCAGAACGATGATATAAGGAGTTATGCTGAGGTGACTGTCACCAACGGTAAGGTCGTCGTTGGTGATGAGGATGCTAAGAGCGTGCATGCGTTCACACTCGGAGGCACTTCCGGAGCATGGACTCTGCGCGACGCGAACGACGGTACTTATCTTTCGTACAGCGGTCCAAAGAACAAGCTCTACTCGGTGGTGAGCGTTGCGGGAGACAACGAGTGTTGGGACATAACGTTCAGCGGCGGAAACGCGATGATAGAAAACAAGGCTGTGAGCGGACGTATAATATATTATAACGCTTCGTCTCCACGTTTTGCCTGCTACACCAATGCACAGAAGCCTGTCGCTCTGTACCGTAGCACGACGACAACCGGGCTCGGCAAGGTGACGGCGGACGGCAACACGGATGCCGTGCGTGTGTATGGCATCACCGGAGTGATGGTGCGCGACGGTGTGTCACGTGCTTCGGCGCTCAAAGGATTGCCTAAGGGCATCTATATAATAGACGGCAGAAAGTATGTCGTAAGGTAATAACAGTAAATAGTCTGGTGAAATGCCGCGGGGCGGTCTGTCGTGTACGGACCCTTCGCGGCATGTTTTTTATATGACTGTGTGACCGATATGAAATGCCCGTAGGACTGATATAAATATGTGATTTATTGATAAATATTGCTAATGACGTGTCTTTCGGAATGATAATTGTGCTATATTAGCCGTGAGATATTCCGCATTGCGGTTTCATGACACGTGATGGCTGGGTGTCTGACGTTTGAATTTTATATCATCATTGAAATGAAAAAGACTGTTTGTTTTATAATTGCCGTACTGTCGATGATGGCTTGCGCCGCAAGCCGCACGACGGAGGAACAGCGCAGACAGGAGCTTGCGCTGACGGCGCAGAGTGTGAGAAAGGCTCTTGACGACCGTTATTACACCATCGACATGACTCATATCCGCCCCCGGCGTGTCCCCACGAGGTATCTCAACGGAGGCTATTACCTGCATATCTCCGGCGACTCCATATATTCGTGTCTGCCTTATGTGGGCAGGGCATATAATGTTCCGTACGGAGGCGGAGACGGTCTTGACTTCGACGGAGTGGTGCAGCAGTACAGGGAATCGCGTTCTACTGACGGTAAGGGGACGAAGATAGACATCGTGGTGGTAAACTCTGAGGACAGATACCGGTATATGCTGTATGTCGGTGATGACGGGCATGCCACGCTGGATGTTTTCCCCTCGTCGCGTGAGTCGGTCGCTTTCGACGGTGAAATGAATATGGGTAACTGACAGTGTGGACTGTTATGATTCGTAAGTCGGTGTCGCTCTGTGGAGGATATGTCGTTTTGCATGAGTTGCTATGATTGTCATAATGACACTGTAGCGGTATGGTGTAAGGGTGTACATATTTGTCTGACTTACATATTGACGTTATATTGCGGTCTGATGTTGTGTTTCAATTTAAAAGAGGTGATGCTCGTTACAATTGAAATGAGGCACGAATTTAATTCTGAAATAACATTAAAAAATAGTGTGTATTACAATTTAAAAGTATAAATTTGCACTGTCGGAACGAAGAAAGCGCATTTCCCGCCTGCCGCGCGTTTGCGGAACATGGGTCAGGGGAGGCATTCTTCCGACACTGTCAATCTCTCTCAATTTGGTATAAATATACTCCAAACATTATGGATTAGGAAAAAGGATGAGGCATCTTTCGTGAGAAAAGTGCCTCATTCTGTTTTTTTTGAGACATAAAAAAAGTTAAAGTGACGTCACAATTATAATTATTCAGCGTGACAGTTGTTATATTTGTGTGTGTTAACTTGATTATTTTAAAGTAGATGTTCTAAATTAATTGCCATCATATTGTGTGCTGTTCAGTAGCTGCATTTCAAAGTCCGAAGAGGGAGTGTAGCGGGCTACACGACCGATGAGAGTTTGGAATGAAGCACTGAAGAGGGCACAGGATGATGACAAAGATATATATACATATGAGTGATTTTATAATATCGGTTAATTTTGAACAGCTACTTATTAACTAAATAAATTGAAGAATGAGACGAAAACTGTTGTTTGTGGCTTGCCTTATCGCCGCGTGCACTGCGGCATACGCAGGTAATGACAATCCGTTGCCGGACTGGGCGTTCGGCGGTTTCGCACGTCCCGAGGGTGTGAATCCGCTCATCACACCCAAGCCGGAGAGTGTTTTTCATTGTCCGATGAAGTCGGCTGATGTGAAATGGGAACTTGCCGACACGTTCAATCCGGCGGCAGTGGTGAAGGACGGGAGTATTTTTGTGCTTTATCGTGCCGAGGACAATCCTGCGGCAGGCATCGGCGGGCGCACCTCAAGAATAGGTCTTGTGGAGTCGGCGGACGGTCTGCATATCGACAAAAGGGAGCCTCTGCCTGTGATGTATCCTGATACGACACAGGTGTCCCGCACTTATGAGTGGGACGGAGGGTGTGAGGACCCGCGCGTTGTCGCCGCTGTTGTGGATGGAAAGACGCTTTATGTGATGACATACACATCGTGGAACCATGACAAACCGAGGCTTTCCATCGCCACGTCGCGCGATTTGAGGACATGGAAAAAGCACGGTCCGGCATTCCTGCACGCATTGGACGGGAGATATGCGGACTTTGCCTGCAAGTCGGGCTCGATACTTACTGAGGTAAGGAACGGCAGGCAGGTGGCGGCGAAAGTGTCTGTCGGTGGTAAGATGAAGTATCTCATGTATTGGGGAGAGCAATGGGTTTGCGCAGCCACATCCGACAATCTGGTGGACTGGACGCCGTATACCGATGCGGACGGAAATCTCATCAAGCTCGCCGAACCGCGCAAGGGATATTTCGACAGTATGCTTACCGAGTGCGGTCCGCCGGCTGTTCTCACGTCAAAAGGCATTGTTCTGTTCTATAACGGTAAGAATGCCGGTGAGAAGGCTGGTGATACCGACTATCCGTCAAACACCTACGCGGCAGGTCAGATGCTCTTCGACAAGGACGAGCCGTTGAAGTATCTCGACCGGCTTGACAAGCCTTTCTTCCGTCCTATGACCGATTTTGAGAAGAGCGGACAGTATGCCGCGGGCACGGTATTCATTGAAGGGCTTGTCTATCACCGCTCGAAGTGGTTCCTGTATTACGGTTGTGCCGACTCGATGGTAGGTGTGGCGGTGTACGATCCGGCTTCGCGCTCGGGCTTCGGCGACCCGGTCAAGGGTGTCACTTCCGGCATATCAGAGTAGTGTGTCGGGTGTTCCGGTTGTTTGTCATGCGTCAGTAAGACGGCGGAATACGCTTTCCTGCCATCGGGAAACGCATGAGTGATTTTCCGTCGCTTTCATTATTGCATTGCTGTGAGTGACTGACAATCCGGTCAAAGAACATATAAAAACATGCGGCGGACCTGTTATGAATGAACATAAACAGGTCCGCCGCATCATGTCAGTATGTCTGTTGTCCGACGGAAAAGCCTTTCCCGCCTTCCGATTACTTTATTGTCAGCTCAACGGGGCAATGGTCGCTTCCGAAGATATCGTTGTGTATGAGAGCGTCGCACATGCGTTCTTTCATCCTGTCTGATATGAGGAAGTAGTCGATACGCCATCCGGCGTTCTTCTCGCGAGCCTTGAAGCGGTAAGACCACCATGAATATTTCACCGTGTCGGGGTATTTGTCTCTGAACGTATCGGTGAAACCGCTGTTGAGAAAGACCGTCATCTTCTCTCTCTCCTGGTCGGTGAAGCCGGCGTTCATCCTGTTTGTCTTTGGATTCTTCAGGTCTATTTCCTCATGCGCCACGTTCAGATCGCCGCATATTATAACAGGTTTCCTTTCGTCAAGTGCCTTTATGTAGGCAAGGAAATCGTCTTCCCACTTCATCCGGTATTCGAGTCTGCGCAGTCCGTCCTGTGAATTAGGCGTGTAGACAGTGACGAGAAAGAAATCCTCCATCTCAAGAGTGATGACACGTCCTTCATGGTCGTGCTCGTCAATACCGATGCCGTAGCTTACTCCCAAAGGCTTGTGCTTTGTGAAAACAGCTGTCCCCGAGTATCCCTTTTTGTCCGCATAGTTCCAGTAAGAATCGTATCCTTCAAACTTCAAATCGGTCTGTCCCGCCTGCAGTTTGGTCTCCTGAAGGCAGAAAAAATCAGCGTCAAGGGCTTTGAAAGAGTCTTCAAAGCCCTTTGTTATGCATGCCCTGAGGCCGTTAACATTCCAAGAAATGAATCTCATAGCTTATCCGGCGGTTGTCAAGTGTCCCTTTATTCCAAAGACAGTACCTATGCTATGCTCCACGCCGTCTACTGTTACTTTGTTTATTATGATGTTGCCCTGGAAGAGCTTCTCCCTTTTGTATGCTACAGGATAGTAATAGTAGCCTGACGCATCGGTTATGTATTCGGCGAAGATAACCTTTACCCTGTGTGCCGAACCGGCGTAGTCGACCGAGAACTCCAGCTCTTTCTTCTTGGGAAGAATGGAGTATTGGAAGTAGGATGAGTTTGAGACCTCGAGCTTGAGGTAAGGAATCAGACTTGTTGTGTATATCTGTTCCGGAGCAGCCTCAAGTATTTCTTTCGACTTCACCATGCTTGTCATGTTGGTGACATAAAGAGCCAGAGGCTTGATAGGGAAGTTCTCTATGGTCATGCCTCCTCTTGTCATCGTCTCTTTTGATATTCTCCACTTCACGTCAACGGAGTCCTCTCTGTTTGAAGTGGTCTTTGTCGGGTTGATATAATACAGTTTTCCTGTGAAGGAACCGATTGCGTTGTTCACGGCTTCTATTGAGTCGCTGAGCGACATTTGCGGGTATTGCGTGCCGCCGTTGCCGGAATCGAGGCACGAAGAAACAGAGAAAACAGTCGCGACGGACAATGCGAGTGCAACGGTAATTGATTTTAGCTTTTTCATGTTGTTTGTTTAATTTTCATATTGTTATACAATATAATAATGTAAGAATGTCTTTATCCTTGCATGGAATATCATATTTTTTTTGATTCTCCCCTCAGCAGGTTCATGAACTCCTCTCTTGTCTTTGCCTGTCTGAACGCTCCGCTGAAGTCGCTTGTCGTTGTTATGGAGTTCTGTTTTTCCACTCCGCGCATCTGCATGCACATGTGTTTTGCCTCGACAACCACCATTACGCCGAGCGGGTGCAGCGTGTTCTGTATGCAGTCCTTTATCTGTTGCGTGAGTCTTTCCTGCACCTGGAGCCTGTGACTGTATATGTCCACCACCCGGGCTATCTTGCTCAGTCCGGTGATATAGCCGTTTGGAATGTATGCCACGTGCGCCTTTCCGTAGAAGGGGAGCATGTGGTGCTCGCACATGGAGAAGAAGTCGATGTCCTTGACAATCACCATCTGGTTGTATTTTTCTTCAAACAGTGCGTCTGTAAGCACTTTATGAGGGTCCTGCGTATATCCTCTCGTGAGCACCTGCATGGCTTTTGCCACCCGCATAGGTGTTTTCTGCAGACCTTCGCGGGCTGTGTCCTCACCGAGAAGTTGCAGTATGTTCTTGTAGTTTTCCGCGAGTTCTTCGAGTCCCTCGCGGTATTCTGTTTCGGGATTCATTTTTTTATATGTTTCTCGTATATGTCTGTCGCCGCCGTATATACGACATTAAGAAGTTACTGAGTTATGGGAACGGTAATCTTTCCGCTTACGATACATGCCTGTTTGTAGCCCATCTCCTGTATCTGATGCAGAATGTTGTTTGCTTCTTCAAATGTCCTGAAGTTGCCCACGCGGCATATCCATCTCGGCGAATAGAAGTGCACGTAGACCGGAAGTTCCGGGAATGACTGCTTGATGTCGTTTCCTGTGCGCTGTGCCTTTATCTTGTCGTTTCTCGAGTTGCCTCCTGCGAACACCTGCACTCTGTATCCGTCTACCTTGTAGCTTTTGCGCATTACCTTCTTGCGGGTGTCTACCGCAGGGCTTTCCGTGTCTTCCTTGGTGTCGTGTGTGGCTTCTTCCGGAGTGACTTTCACCTGATGCCGACTGCTGTCTTTCTGCCTGTTGACTTTTGTTGTCGTTGCCGGCGTGCTGACGGAGAGTGTGTTGGCATTGTTCACCAATTCGTCAATCTCTTTGCTTTGTGTCACCGTTACGTTACCCTGACCGTTGTTTTTCTCCTTCAGATGCTGCATATAGTTCTGTGCGTTGCCCTGAGCTGTCGCCGCAAGTGCAAGAGTAAGGATTATGACGAATCGTTTCATGTTGTCTTTATGAGTTTGTTATAATGGCGGACCGGCATTGTCGTGCCATGCCGGTCCGCCTGTCTGATGTTGTTCCTGATTATTTTTTCCAGGCGTCGATGATGCCCTTGAAGTCGGCAGCCTTAAGTGATGCTCCTCCGATGAGTCCGCCGTCGATGTCCGGTTTTGCGAACAGCTCGGGAGCGTTGCTTGCCTTGCAGCTTCCGCCGTAGAGTATTGTGGTGTCCTCAGCGGTCTCCTTGCCGTATTTCTCAGCCACGATGCTGCGGATGTATGCGTGTATCTCCTCAGCCTGCTCAGCCGTTGCGGTCTTGCCTGTACCGATAGCCCAAATCGGCTCATAAGCTATCACGATGTTCTTGAACTCCTCTGCGCTGAGGTTGAACACGCTGCCCTCGAGCTCAGCCTTCACAACTTCGTTCTGCTTCTCAGCCTCGCGCTCTTCGAGAGTCTCACCGATGCAGAAGATGACTTTGAGTCCGTTCTTCAGCGCGAGAAGCACTTTCTCCTTCAGAATCTCCGGAGTCTCGTTGTAGTACTGGCGTCTTTCAGAGTGTCCGAGGATGACATACTGTGCTCCGGTGCTCTTTACCATTTCGGCAGACACCTCTCCCGTGTATGCGCCTTTCTCCTTGTCGGCGCAGTTTTCTGCTCCAAGAGCGATGACGTCCTGGTTGAGTATCTGTGCCACAGAGGCGAGATGTATGAACGGAGTGCATATAATCACGCCGCAGTTCGGCTTTTCAGCGTTGAGTGTTTCGTTGAGCTCTTTTGCCAGAGCTACACCTTCTTGCAGGTTCATGTTCATTTTCCAGTTGCCTGCTACAATTTTCTTTCTCATTTTTTTGTGTTTAAAGAGTTTGTATAACTTATTCTTGTTGCGTTTCTGCTTTATCCATTTGGTCCACGCCCATGTCCTGTCCGCGAGTGTGAGGAGAGCCAGCGGGAATACGAACCACAGCATTATCCTCATTATCTTAGTCATTGTCGAGGTCTGGTCAGCCTGTCCTATCTCGAGCTTGTCGAGCGGACGGTCCAGCGTCTCGGTGTCGGGCAGCATGTTGTGGCTCCATTTCCTTATCACCACACCGTCCTTTACGAGCATCAGTCCGGGGTTGCTCCTTATGACGGTCTTCAGTGTTGTCTCGTCCGTAGTGCAGAAAGGATACTCCGCCCCGGTGATGTCCTGCCACCGTCTTATGGCTTTCTCTCCGCTTGCCGTGAGGCAGTAGAACGGTATATTATAGTCCAGTGCGTATTCGTATATGCGGTCTATGTTTCCGAAATTGCTGTCGTCGGCATGTTCGAGCAGCGGAGATATGAGCAGGAACGTGTATCCTTTGCTGTCGAGCACCTGCCGGGTGATGTCCTCTCCGGTTTTGTTGAGCGTTATGGAGAAGTCGTGTATCGGCGGCACATACCCTTTTTGGGTCTGTACCGTCTTGCTGTCGACAAACTCCCATGTGGAGTCCGGGTAGTTGTCGAGGGTGAATTCTTTGGTCACCCCGTTCTTTTTCAGTATGAATGTAGTCTCGAATTCCGGTTGCGGCGCGCCCTCCGGAATCTCCATTCCTTTTCTTATGTCGGCTCCGACGTGGTATGGCCGGAAGTCGAAATAGGGCAGGGTGTAGAGGCTCAGCAGGCTTGTGGCGAAGATGAAGATGACGGTGTAGTTTATCACAATCCACTGATTGGTCTTCGATATGAGTCTCGGCATCTTCATGGGACGTGCCGCCACTGTGGCAGCGCATATTGTGAGGACAATGTTCTTCGCCAGAGTCTGTCCGTTGGTGAGCTTAAGCGCGTCGCCGAAGCAGCCGCAGTCCTGCACCGGGTCGTAGAAGAATATCCACACTGTTATGACTGTCATTATGACCATCAGGGCGAGTATTGTCCTTGAGATGACGCGGCGCTGTATGGCGAACAGCAGCAGTATGCCGAGTGAGAATTCGGCTGCGGAGAGCGTGACCGATGCCGCCAGTGTGGTCCAGTCGGGGAAAACACCGTACAGCGAGAGGGCCTCCAGATAGTCTTTTATCTTATATTGTGTGCCCAGAGGGTCTATAGCTTTCACATATCCGGACAGGATGAATGTAGCCGACAGCAACAGCCGGCACACGTTTGTCAGTATGTAAGCCGCATATCTCATTCTTTTTCTTCAGCCAGTTTTATCGCCCCGAACACCGCATAGTTTATTATGTCCATGTAGTTCGAGGCGATTCCTTCCGAGACGAGTGTCTGTCCGTTGAGGTCCTCTATCTCCTTCACGCGTTGTATCTTTGTCAGAATGAAGTCGGTATAGCTGCTCACGCGCATCGACCGCCACGCCTCGTCGTAGTCGTGGTTTTTCTTCAGCATGAGCTTGAGCGATTCTCCGGCGTGCCGCTCATACAGTGCGAGAGCCTCCTCCGGGCTCATGTCCGTGTGGTCGGCAAACCCCTGTTCGAGCTGTATCAGCCCTATTATGCCGTAGTTTATGAGTGCGATGAATTCCGGTCTTATGCCTTCGCCCACGAGCGATGTCTTCTTTATCTCGAGCGAGCGTATCCGTTTTGCTTTTATATAGAGCTGGTCGGTGAGCGAGGATGGGCGAAGCATCCGCCACGAAGCACCGTAGTCGTGCAGCTTACCGGCAAAAAGGCTGTGGCATTCCTGCATGACGTCCTTGAATTGTTGCTCAGTTTTCGTTGTGTTCATAACCGGCTACAAATATAATCATTTTATTCTGACGATACAAATATTTGCGGTAATGAAAACATTGCAAGGCATCATGCATGGCGTGCGCGGCTGCCTTGCGGGCGTTTCTCAAAGTTCTTTCTGGCGCATGTGTATCATTTTCACCACTCCGCACATCGCTTCGTAGCGCGCCTGGAGCGAGTCGCGCCTCACACGCAGCAGGTTTGCCTTGCGCAGGTCGGTCTCGGCTTCTATCTTGCGCAGTGTCTCCTGCAGCAGTACGTCTGTGCGGGCGATGTCGTCCTGTGCCAGCTTCAGCGAGGCGTTCTGCCATACCTTCAGCGCTTTCTTGCGTGTCTCGACAGCCGAGGGGTAGGCTGAGCGTAGCGACACTATGGAGTCAAGCACTTCCTTATAGTGTCCCTCTTCATACAGCGAGTCTATCCTTGCGAGCATGCGCGCGGCTTTCTGCTCCTCGGATTCGTTGCATCCGGCGAGCGTCACTATCAGCATTATGGTGAGAAGATACTTCATGAGTTCAGGGCGCAAATGTATAAAATAATCCGTTAATGCGCTGTCTGAGGGGTCAAGATTTTATAATCTTTATATTTTGCCGCTCTTTTTCGATGTTTTTTTTATTTTTTTTATTCCATCGCCACGGCTTCATGCCTTGTGCGGGAGGAGCGGACAGACGCACTGTGCCGGTACGGAGACGGGGGACGGAAGCCGTGGAGGATGCCCAGTCAGGCAAGTCTGGCGGTCATGACGGAGGACTGATTGTTAACAGTTTTAAGTTAAATGGCTTCCTGTCTTACCTTCGTTGCGTCAGCGTGTTCTGTATGCGATGATATGGAAAAGACTGTCCTTAAAGTCGGTTTTTTATGTCTTTTCATGCATTGTCGGCTTCCTTCTGAGCCGATGAAGTGCGTTTTCCGTCATGAAAGAGCCTCTTCCGATGCGCGGAACAGACTTTCCGGCAGTGCGGAACGGGCTTTCCTGAGTCGCCGAAGAGGCTTTCCTGCATGGCGGATGAGGTTGTATGAAAACGTAGTAAAGGCGCAACCGTCTGTCAGACAATATGTTATGGATGTATGTCAAAAACCGCGTTTTTCCGGTGCGGAGCCTCTTCCGTATGACAAAACGCGCTTATTGAGCCCGCAATTTTAAGAATCGTGATTTTATGCTTGCTCTGTCTCGCATATCGCAGACGGTCTTTCCGCCATGTTCAGAAGCGTGTTCCAGGGCAGTGGGGCTGTTCTGCCGGTGCTTGTGACGGCAAGTTTGTCGCGCAACGCTTCGCAATGTGAAAATTTTAAACTATCTTTGCGGGTTGTTATTATTTTTATTTTTTCATAACAGACAGTAAAATAGAAAGATTGAAATGAGGATATATACCGATGACGAACTTGCACAGATACTTGACAAGGACATTTTTCACGAAATAGGAAACGCCGCCGACGGGCTGGGCATGGAATGTTATGTGGTGGGCGGATATGTGCGCGACATATTCCTCGAACGTCCGTCCAACGACATCGACGTGGTGGTCGTAGGCAGCGGCATACAGGTGGCTGACGCGCTGAAGAAGCGGCTCGGACGCAAGGCTCACATATCCGTGTTCCGCAATTTCGGCACGGCTCAGGTGAAATACAAGGACATCGAGGTGGAGTTTGTGGGCGCGCGGAGGGAGAGCTACAGCCACGACTCGCGCAAGCCTGTGGTGGAGAACGGCACGCTGGAGGACGACCAGAACCGCCGCGACTTCACTGTCAACGCCATGGCGATATGCCTGAACGAGGGAAGGTTCGGTGAGCTGGTGGATCCTTTCGACGGTCTTGCCGATCTGGAGGACGGCATCCTGCGCACGCCTTTAGACCCCGACATCACCTTCTCGGACGATCCGCTGCGCATGCTGCGCTGTGTCAGGTTCTCTGCCCAGCTCAAGTTCCTTATCGACGAGGAAACCTTCGAGGCACTGACGCGCAATGCCGGGCGCATGTCGATAGTGAGCGGGGAGCGCATAGCCGACGAGCTTAACAAGATAATGATGACCGACAGCCCCAGCAGAGGGCTTATGGAGCTCCACCGGAGCACGCTCATGTCGCGGCTGCTGCCCGAGATTGTGGCTCTCGACGCTGTGGAGACACGCTGCGGCAAGGCTCACAAGAACAACTTCTACCATACGCTCGAGGTGGTGGACAACATCAGTCGGCGCGGTGCCGGACTGTGGCTCAGATGGGCTGCGCTGCTCCACGATGTGGGCAAACCGCGCACAAAGCGGTGGGACAACGCCGCCGGATGGACCTTCCACAACCACAACTTCGTAGGCGCGAAGATGGTGCCGCAGATATTCAGACGCCTGAAGCTTCCGATGGACGGCAAGATGAAGTATGTGCAGAAGCTTGTCGACCTTCACATGCGCCCCATTGTCATTGCCGACGACGTGGTGACCGACAGTGCCGTGCGACGTCTGCTGAACGATGCAGGCGACGACATAGACGACCTGATGACCCTCTGCGAGGCTGACATTACGAGCCGCAACAGTGTGCGCAAACAGCGTTTCCTCGACAATTTCCGCATTGTCCGCGAAAAGATTGCCGACCTGAAGGAGCGCGACTACAAGCGTCTGCTCCAGCCGTGCATAGACGGCAATGAGATAATGGAGATGTTCAGCCTGCGCCCGAGTCCTCAGGTGGGAATACTCAAACAGACTCTCAAGGACGCCGTGCTCGACAACCGGGTGCCCAACGAGCGCGAGCCGTTGATGAGACTTCTTATGGAAAAAGCCGGAAGCATGGGGCTTTTGTAGACAAAAGTTGTTAAGTGCGGAATAATAGTTGTTAAATTTGGAAGCGCGGATATAATTATATTAATTATTGTGATTAACTTTGCGGACGCAAAACTCGTATAGGGTACTAAAGTTTTGTGACCCGTGTTAACGTGATGTAGAGGATAACGCAATGTTATGTCCATATGTTTCCGTCATACGGTCTTATAACTACAAGAGTGAAACAATGTTTTTTATATAAGGTATGAGAAAAAGTAAGATTTTATTGTTTGCAGCTGCCACCGCAATGTTAGCGTCTTGCGGAGGTCAGCAGGGGAAAATGGGCGACAACGAGTTTGCCGTTAGAACCATCGAGACCCAGAGCGCTGAGCTTGAGACTTCTTACCCTGCCACCATACGTGGCGTGCAGGATGTGGAGATACGTCCGAAGATATCAGGCTTCATAACGAAACTTTGTGTCAAGGAAGGTCAGAGCGTCAAGAAGGGACAATTGCTCTTCGAGATTGACAACGTGACCTATCAGGCGGCGGTGAGACAGACAAAGGCTGCTGTGAACTCTGCACAGTCACAGCTCAATACTGCCAAACTCACTTACGAGAACAATCAGAAACTGTTCGACAACCATGTAATAGGAACATATGAGTTGCAGTCTTCGAAGAACGCATACGAGAATGCCGAGGCTGCACTCGCGCAGGCAAAAGCCAACTATGTGTCCGCTAAGCAGAACCTGGACTTCTGCTATGTGACGAGCCCTTCCAACGGAGTGGTGGGCGAACTGCCCTATCGTGTGGGCGCACTTGTAAGCTCTTCGAGCGTCGAACCGCTTACAACGGTGTCGAACATAAGCACAATGCAGGTGTATTTCTCAATGACAGAGAAGGACATGCTCGACATGTCGAAGACCAAGGGAGGCATGCATGCCGCCATAAGCGAGTATCCGGCAGTGAAGCTGAAGCTTGCCGACGGCACCATATATGAGCACGACGGCAAGGTGGCTGCGGTGAGCGGAGTGATCGATCAGGCTACCGGCTCGGTGTCGATGCGTGCCGATTTCCCCAACCCTGAGAACATTCTCAAGAGCGGCGGGTCTGGAAACATCATCGTGCCTCATGTGAGCCAGTCTGTGATAGTGCTCCCGCAGGATGCTGTGGCACAGGTGCAGGACAGATATTTCGTATATATCGTGGGCAAGGACAACAAGGTTTCATACAGCCCCGTAACCATTAATCCGGACAACGACGGCAAGACCTATATCATAGAGTCGGGACTCAAGGCTGGCGACCGCGTCGTTATCAGTGGCATAACGACACTGAAGGACGGTATGCAGATCACTCCGATAACCGAGGACCAGTATAAGGAGAAGCTGAAGAAGACCAGTGAGATGGGCTCTCACCAGAACGACTTGAAGAAGTTTAAGGAGGATATGTCGAAATAACAAGTCGGGAACGGCAGTGCCGTCCCGTCGGAGAGGGAGCGTCACGCGCATGCCTGTGACCGCGCGGAATGCGCGGACTGCGGATGTGCGAAGGTCATGCGCCTGTACTCCGATGCGCGGCTGCGCATTCCGGACTTCTGAAAAGTATAAACAAAAGAGAATATGAGATTAGACAACTTTATAAAACGCCCGGTGCTCTCGACGGTCATCTCCATCCTGACCGTCATACTGGGACTTATAGGTCTGGTGTCGTTGCCTATGGAACAATACCCTGACGTTGCGCCGCCTACGGTAAGCGTGAGCGCCAACTATCAGGGAGCAAACGCCCAGACTGTGCTCAACTCGGTCATCGTGCCGCTTGAGGAGCAGATCAACGGTGTGGAGGGCATGACTTATATGACCTCTACCGCCACAAACGAAGGTTCTGCGCGAATCACCGTTTACTTCAATCAGGGAATGAATGCCGACATGTGTCAGGTGAACGTACAGAACCGTGTGTCGCAGGCTTCAGCCCTCCTTCCGGCGGAAGTGACACGTGCCGGTGTGACAGTGCAGAAACGTCAGACATCCACAGTGCTCCTTATGGCTATCATGGGAGACCCGGAGCGATATGACGAGAAGTTGCTGCAGAACTATGCCGACATCAACATCATTCCGGCTGTAAAGCGTGTGAGCGGTGTGGGAGACTGTGAGGTGATGGGTGCCAAGACCTATTCAATGCGTATATGGCTTGACCCGGCGAAGATGAAAAACTACGGTCTTATGCCGTCAGACATATCCGCTGTGCTTGCCGAACAGAACATCGAGGCTGCTCCGGGTAAGTTCGGAGAACAGAGCGACAACCAGTATGAATACACCATACGTTACAAGGGACGTCTTCAGACACCTACCGAGTTTGAGAACATGATTATCTCAAGCGACGCGAACGGAAACACAGTGCGTGTGAAGGACGTCGCCCGCGTAGAGTTGGGAGGTCTCTTTTACAGTGTGACTTCCAAGGTGAACGGTCGTCCGGCTGTGATGATGATGGTCACACAGACAGCAGGCTCCAACGCCACACAGATTGTGAGCGACATCAAGGATGTCATCGCAGACCAGAAAACGATGCTTCCTCCAGGTGTGGAGATAGAATACATGCAGGACGTTACGGAGTTCCTCTATGCCTCAATGGATAACCTTATCCATACGCTTTTCGAGGCTTTCGTACTCGTTTTCGTCGTTGTTTACTTCTTCTTGCAGGACTTCCGCTCGACGCTCATCCCGCTTATAGCGGTTCCGGTGTCGTTGGTTGGTACGTTCTTCTTCCTCTATGTGTTCGGCTTCTCGCTCAACCTGCTTACGCTTTCCGCTCTTGTGCTTGCCATTGCGATAGTCGTCGACGACGCGATAGTGGTGGTGGAGGCGGTCCATGCCAAGCTTGACCTCGGCTACAAGTCCGCCCGTCTCGCGTCGATAGACGCCATGAGCGAAATCTCCGGAGCCATTATCTCCATCACGCTTGTGATGTCAGCCGTGTTCATTCCGGTGTCGTTCATAGGCGGAACGTCAGGTACGTTCTATAAGGAGTTCGGTATCACCATGGCAATCTCAATCATCATATCCGCCGTCAACGCCCTTACGCTCTCACCGGCACTTTGTGCGGTGCTTCTGAAACCGAAGAATGAGGACGGCACGGTGCGCAAGATGTCATGGCTCGACCGCTTCAACGCCGCGTTCAACGGGGCTTACGGAAAGGTTCAGGACAAGTACACCAAGTGTGTGCGCAAGATTGTCGAGAGACCTGTCATAGCCATCGTGGCTGTCATTGTCGGTGTAGCCGCAATGGCGTTCACGGCAATGACCACCAAGACCGGACTTGTTCCTGACGAGGATACGGGTACTGTGTTCTGTACGGTATCAACTCCTCCGGGCACGTCTCTTACTAAGACAAACCTCGTGATGGACCAGGTCGACTCCATGCTTGCCACCAATCCCGCGATAGACAAGCGTCTGCGCATCACCGGTTACAACTTCATCTCAGGTCAGGGAACCAACCAGGGAACGTTCGTCATAAAGCTCAAATCGTTCGAAGAGCGCGATAAGGAAGAAGGACTGGCTAAGTTCATGGACATTCACACGATGGGTTCGAAGATGGTGCTGGGCATGATCTACAAGCAGACGGCAGCCATAAAGGGCGCGCAGATACTTGCTTTCCAGCCGCCTATGGTGCAGGGATTCTCAGCCACCAACGGTCTGACGTTCTCCATGCTCGACCGTACGGGAGGCGATGTGAACAACTTCTTCAAGATAACACAGAACTTCCTTGCCGAGCTTAACAAGCGTCCGGAGATAGCTACTGCCATGACTTCCTACAACTCGGAGTATCCGCAGTACATGATAGACGTCAATGTGGCTAAGTGTAAGCAGAGCGGCATCGACCCGGGAACGGTTCTCACAGCCATGCAGGGATACTATGGCGGTCTGTATGCGTCGAACTTCAACTCTTTCGGTAAGCTCTACCGTGTAATGATACAGGCAGACCCGAAGATGCGTGAGGACCTGAAGAGCATGAACAATATCTATGTGCGCACATCCAGCGGCATGGCTCCCATCAATGAGTTCGTATCAATGAAGAGAGTATACGGTCCGCAGGAGATAGCCCGTTTCAACCTTTTCACCTCTATCGATGTGAACGCCACCGCTGCCGAAGGCTATTCGTCGGGTGACGCCATACGCGCCGTTGAGGAGGTTGCAAGCAACACCCTGCCGACAGGTTTCGGCTACGAGTTCTCCGGTCTTACACGTTCGGAGCAGGAGTCGAGCAGTTCCACAATGATAATCTTCGCACTCTGTCTGACGTTCGTCTACCTTATTCTGAGTGCGCAGTACGAAAGCTATCTTGTGCCTCTGTCTGTCATATTGTCAATTCCGTTCGGTGTCGCCGGAGCGTTCCTCTTCACCAACATGTTCGGAAAGCAGAACGACATCTACATGCAGATTGCGCTCATCATGCTAATCGGACTTCTTGCCAAGAACGCCATCCTTATCGTGCAGTTCGCCCTCGAACGCCGCAGGACGGGTATGGCACTGTCCTGGTCGTCGGTATTGGGCGCGCAGGCACGTCTGCGTCCTATTCTCATGACATCGTTGGCTATGATTATCGGTCTTATGCCGTTGCTCAGACCTATGGGAGTGGGCTATAACGGTAACATGACTCTTGGCGCCGCGGCTATCGGCGGTATGCTTATAGGTATGATATGCCAGCTTCTTGCCGTACCGGCACTGTTCTATGTGTTCCAGTACTTGCAGGAGAAGATCAAGCCGCTTGAGTTCGATGACGACAACGTTGCGGTCGATACGGAGCTGCTGCAGTACACTCGTCCGATAGAAAAACAAGAAAAATGAATATAGAGATGAAAAGTTTCAATATCATAATAATGGTTTCTGCAGCCGCATTATTGAGCGGCTGCGGAATCTACGGCAAGTATGAGAGACCGGAGGTGGACGCTGCCGGCATCGTGCGCGACGTCACATCCAACACCGACACACTTGCCGTGACAGACACGACAAGCTTCGGCAACCTGCCATGGAAGAGCGTGTTCACAGACCCGGCGTTGCAGTCGCTCATAGAGAAGGGACTGGAGAACAACACCGACCTGCTCAACGCAGCACTCAACGTCAAGATGGTGGAGGCACAGCTCATGGCTGCCAAACTGGCGTTCGTGCCTTCGTTCACGTTCTCACCGCAGGGAACCATCTCCTCATGGGACGGCAACAAGGCGACGAAAACCTATTCGCTGCCCGTCAACGCCAGCTGGAGCATAGACCTCTTCGGCAATCTGCTGAACCAGAAACGCAGCGCGCAGATGGCTCTTCTCGCCACTAAGGACTACCAGCTCGTGGTGAAGACCAACCTTATAGCCAACGTGGCTAACGCCTACTACACACTGCTCATGCTCGACAAGCAGCTTGAGATAGTCAACAACATGGTGGGTCTGACAAAGGAGACATGGGACATGATGAAGCTGCAGAAGGACTTCAAGGGCGGCAAGGAGACAAGCGTGCAGAGCGCGGAGGCAAACTACTACTCGGTGCTCGCACAGGCTGCCGACCTGAAACGCCAGATACGCGAGACCGAAAACTCGCTGTCGCTGCTGCTCGGACAGCGCGCCCAGTACATAGAGCGCGGCAAGATAGACGACCAGAACCTGCCTGTGGAGTTCAGCACCGGAGTAAGTCTGCAGATGCTCAACAACCGTCCTGACGTGCACTATGCCGAGATGACCCTCGCACAGTGCTTCTACAACACGCAGGCGGCACGCTCCAAGTTCTATCCCAACATAACCATCAGCGGCTCGGGAGCGTTCACCAACAGTGCCGGAGCGGGCATCGTGAATCCCGGCAAATGGCTCCTCAGCGCGGTGGGAAGCCTCGTGCAGCCAATATTCCAGAACGGACAGCTCATCGCAGGACTCAAAGTGGCGAAGGCAGAACAGGAACAGGCTTACAACACATGGCAGAACGCAGTGCTCTCGGCTGGCTCTGAGGTGAGCAACGCGCTTGTTCTCTACAACTCGTCTGACGAGAAGAGCAAGCTCGAGGCGAAACAGGTGGAGAGCCTGAGGAAAAACGTTGAATACACTAAAGACTTGTTCCAGAGTGCCGGAAGCACCTATCTCGAGGTGATAACCGCACAGCAGTCGCTCCTCAATGCGGAGCTTGCGAAGGTCCAGGACGATTTCTACAAGATGCAGGCTGTGGTCAACCTCTACTATGCTTTGGGCGGAGGGCGTGACTAAACATGCATAAGACAGACCTGAGGTTTTCCGTACAATCAATCCATACAGGCTGTATCAGAGAGCCTCACGGGTCTGTCAGAATGTTCATAAGTTTTATATGAAAACAAAAACAAACAGAATATGATCAGTCCAAAAGCAGAAATAAACCCCAAGGCGAGAATAGGCAAGAACGTCACCATTTATCCTTTCGCCTACATAGAGGACGACGTCGAGATTGGAGACGACTGCGTTATCTATCCGTACGTCAGTGTGATGAAGGGCACACGCATAGGACGTGGCAACAAGATATTCCAGAACACGGTGCTCGGAGCGGAGCCTCAGGACTTCAACTTCCGCGGAGACGACTCGGTGCTGGTTATCGGAGACTATAACTGCATACGCGAGAACGTGGTGATAAACCGTGCCACCTTCAGTGACGGAAAGACCGTCATAGGCAATCATAACTTCCTTATGGAGGGCGTGCACGTGTCGCACGACACCAAGATATCTGACAATTGCGTGTTCGGATACGGCACGAAGATTGCCGGAGACTGCGAGATAGAGAACGACGTGATATTCTCGTCCAACGTCATCGCCAATGCGGGAGTGCGCGTGGGACGCGGTTCGATGATACAGGGCGGAAGCCGCCTGAGCCGTGATGTGCCGCCATACATAATCGCAGGCAACAATCCTGTGAAGTACGGAGGCATCAACGCCACCATACTTACCAATCACAATGTGACCCAGAAGGTGCAGGCGCACATAGCAAATGCCTACCATCTGATATTCCACGGACAGACATCGGTGTTCGATGCGGTGATTCAGGTGAAGCAGCAGGTGCCCGACGGTCCCGAGGTACGTCATATCATTGAGTTCATGAACGGAACAAAGCTCGGCATCATCAGCAAGATCTGACATCGTATTGTCATACGTATAACTCCTACGGTGCGACGGCAACAAGCCGCCGCACCGTTTTGTTTGATAGCCCGGACATGAAGAACATACTTCGTGGGACTGATGTCATGCCACGCATCCGCCGCACTTCATAAAGATGGTCTTGTGTGTGTCCGCATGGCGGTATATGCATATGAAAGTGTATATTTATGCGTTCAAGGCGGTAAAATATTTTTACAGATAAAATAAGTGAAACAGAATCGCGACCCGGTCCGGGCAGTGCCGGATGAGCACGGATAAGTTTCCTGATGCCGTCGTTTTACCATCCGAATCCTGCGAAATGCCTGCTTTTATATGTATATTATACGTGTTCGCACGCCGTCCGCGCTTTTCCGTTCTTCCATTTTGCCTTTCCTGGTGCGCGGAACAGTGTCTTTGACTGTGCGGAACGGGCTCTTTCGTCTGGCGGAAGAGCCTTTTCGGGCATGCCGAAGAGCCTTTCCTGTAAGACAGGGCAGGATATTCTGTATGTTGGAATGGTGTTTTACGCTGACTGTCAGACCTTTATGCCTTATGTCCGGAATACCGGCTTATTCAGTTCCGGATTCTTTTCCGTTCAAAAAAAGGACATTCCCTGCGGGTTGACGGGAATGTCCTTGCATTATTCATACGCTGTTTTTGCATAATTATTCACCATGATGCGCGATGGCGGCAGGCATCAGTACGACGCCGTACATTCAATTCCGAGCCTCTCCACCCGCATGCGTATGGCGTCCAGCTCCTCCTTTCCTGCCTTCAGCAGTCCTCGTTCGGGCGTCTCGCGGTCTATCGTGTATATCATGACCTCTTCCGGACCGATTTCCTCCAGGGCGTCCAGCCATGGCACCACATACTTGTCGCCGGTGTTGTCCACATCGTTTCCGTTGTCATCAGTGCCTTTCATGAACATCGTCTGTATTATCACATGTCCGTGGAAGAGTTTCATCAGCTCTATTATCTTCCTTACGTCGTAGCTTCTGCTTGCCGGTCTGTCGGTCATGGCGATGTATTCCGGGTCAACGGTGTCGAGCTTCAGGATGTTGTTGTCCACCTTCATCAGCGCGCGTCTCACGCCTTCGCGGTGTATGAACGTGGAGTTGCTGAGCACTGATATTCTGGCGTCGGGGAAGTAGCGGTCTCTCAGTCTCACTGTGTCGTCTATTATTTCCTCGAACTGCGGATGCCCTGTCGGCTCGCCGTTTCCCGCGAATGTGAGCACGTCGGGACGCTCCCCGTCTTCTTTCATCCGCCTCAGCCTGTTCTCGAGAGCCTCCGCCACCTGTTCGCGTGAGGGTCTGCGGAGAGCGGGAATGCGGTCGGCGTTGAATCCGCATTCGCAGTATATGCAGTCGAAAGTGCACACCTTTCCGTCTGCCGGTTGCAGGTTTATGCCCAGCGATGTGCCGAGCCTGCGGCTGTGCACAGGTCCGAATATGGGTGATGGATAGATTATTGTTGCCATAAACATTTATTTTTATTGGTCGGACAAAGGTATATAAAATATTGGCACCGTCTTTGTTAATAGTAGTTAAACTGTTGCGTGCGCGCTTTTTTTTTTGTTACTTTGCAGCGATTTTTGGAGTATTATACGCTATCCTGAAATGAGAAAGAAACAGAAAAGGTCTGGCGACCGTCACGGGTTGCAGGCTGTCACTCTTTGCATAAGCACTGCACTGGTGCTTATTTTGTTGGGTCTGGTGGTGTTTTCAGTTCTTACAGCCCGTAATCTTTCGGCATACGTGAAGCAGAACATCGTCGTTACGATGGTGCTTCAGGACGACATGTCGTCGAGCGAGGCGCAGATGTTCTGCTCGCGTCTGAGGAAACAGCCCTACATAAACCATCTTGAGTACATCAGCAAGGAGCAGGCTCTGAAGGACGGCATCAAGGCTCTCGGCACCGATCCGCGCGAGTTCACCGACATCAATCCGTTTCTTTCGTCCGTCGAGATAACGCTAAAGGCTGATTATGCGAACAATGATTCGCTCATGCACATTACGCGCGAGCTGAAGAGCTATCCCAATGTGGGAGAGGTGAAATACCAGCGCGACCTTGTGGATAAGGTCAATGCCAACATCGCCAAGATAAGCATTGTGCTGCTCGCGCTTGCCGTCCTGCTCACTGTGGTGTCGTTCTCGCTCATCAACAACACCGTGAAGCTCGGCATATACGCGCGCCGCTTCTCCATACACACCATGAAGCTTGTGGGCGCGTCGTGGGGATTCATACGCCGGCCGTTCCTGCGTCAGGCTGTGCTTATCGGACTTCTGGCGTCCATTCTGGCATGCGCTGCGCTCGGAGGATGCTTCTATGCCCTTTATTATTACGAGCCGGAGATTGTCAGTGTGCTCACATTGGACGTGCTCGCCATAACCGCAGGGGCGGTGTTCGTATCGGGTATAGTCATCACGGCGTTCTGTGCCATACTGTCGGTAAACAAGTTCCTGAAGATGAAGGCAGGCGACCTTTACAAGATTTGAACAATTCATAACACATACATTATATTATATGGACAGAAGAAATTTTGCACTCGGCAAGACCAATTTCATTATTCTGGCTGTCGGGATGGTGATAGTCATCATCGGATTCATCCTGATGAGCGGTGCCGGATCGGACGAAAGCGTCTTTTCCTACGACCTCTTCAGCGCGCGCCGCATAAAGGTGGCTCCCGTTGTATGCTTCATCGGATTTGTCTCTATAATCTACGGCATCATACGCAAACCCAAGGACGATAACGCAAACCTGCCCGAATGAATACGTTAGAGACAATCATCATAGCCATAGTAGAGGGACTGACGGAGTTTCTGCCCGTGTCGTCCACAGGTCACATGATAATAGCGCAGAGCCTGCTCGGGGTGGAGAGCACTCCGTTTGTCAAGGCTTTCACGGTCATAATACAGTTTGGTGCCATCCTGTCTGTGATATGCCTCTATTGGAAAAAGTTCTTTTATCCTACCGCCGAACGCTCGGGCGTCTCCTACTGGAGGGCGATGTACGACTTCTATGCGCGTCTGGTGGTGGGCGTCCTGCCTGCCGTAGTGCTCGGACTGGCGTTCAACGATTTCATAGAGTCAAACCTCGGGAACGTCACACTCGTCGCCGTGATGCTCATCATCGGCGGAGTGTTCATGCTGTTCTGCGACCGTATATTCAACAAAGGCAGCGAGGACACACGGCTGACATACAGGCGTGCCTTCACCGTAGGACTCATACAGTGCATCTCCATGATACCCGGTGTGTCGCGTTCAATGGCTACCATCGTGGGCGGAATGTCGCAGCGGCTCACACGTAAGGCTGCCGCCGAGTTCTCGTTCTTCCTTGCGGTGCCCACAATGTTAGGCGCCACATGTCTGGAGACCTACAAGCTGATAAGCCACGGAGGCGGTTCGCTCCTCACCCAGGGCAACAATCTGGAGACACTCCTGCTCGGTTCGGCGGTGGCGTTTGTGGTTGCTATACTCGCCATAAAGTTTTTCATAAATTATGTCACCAAGTACGGCTTTGCCGCATTCGGATGGTATCGCATCATTGTGGGCATCGTAATCATAGCCTGCGCCTTGTGCGGCATAGAGTTGAAAATGGTTGATTAGTCTGCCTGCATGAATTTTCAGAAAGGAGAAATCATAGCTGTGAACAAGCCTTACGGCATGTCGAGCTTCGGCGCACTGGCAAGGGTGCGCTATCTTATTTCACGCCGTATGGGAGTGAAAAGGGTAAAGACCGGACATGCGGGGACTCTCGATCCGCTCGCCACAGGCGTACTGATACTGTGCACCGGCAGGGCGACAAAACGCATAGAGGAGCTTCAGGCTCATTCAAAGGAATACACTGCCACGCTGCAGCTGGGTGCCACGACGCCGAGCTACGACATGGAGCATCCCGTCGACGCCACGTTCCCGACATCGCACATCACGCGCGAGAGCATAGAGAACGTGCTTGCGCGGTTTGTCGGTGACATAGAGCAGGTGCCTCCGTCGTACAGCGCGTGCAAGATAAACGGCAACAGGGCATACGAGCTGAAGCGGAAGGGCAAGGACGTGGAGCTTACTCCGAAAAACATACATATTGATTCCATTGAGCTGACTGACTTTGATGAGGAGACCATGAGGATGGGCATACGTGTCAATTGCGGGAAAGGCACGTACATACGTGCGCTCGCACGCGACATAGGACGCGCTCTCGGCAGCGGCGCCTATCTCACCACGCTGTGCCGTACACGTGTGGGTGAGTTTACAATAGACCGTTGTCTGGACCTCGACGAGGTGGAGGAGTGGCTCGAAAATCAGGAAATAGAAAATATCGAATAATAACAATAATGAAGTTATCACAGTTTAAATTCAAATTACCGGAAGAACAAATCGCACTTTATCCTCATAGTGCCGTGCGCGAGTTTACAAACTCTGAAGGAAAGACAGAGACGTTCCGTGTGACACGAAGTGACGAATGCAGGCTGATGGTTATCCATCGCAAGTCGCAGACCATCGACATGTTCAGGAAGGATGCGGACGGAAAGCCGATAGAAGGGGAGTATCTCGACTTCCGCAACGTGCTCGACTATTTCGACGAGCACGACACTTTCATCTTCAATGATACAAAGGTTTTCCCTGCGCGCCTGTACGGTACGAAGGAGAAGACAGATGCCAAGATAGAGGTGTTCCTGCTGCGCGAGCTCAACGAGGAGATGAGGCTGTGGGACGTTCTGGTGGAGCCGGCGCGCAAGATACGCATAGGCAACAAGCTGTTCTTCGACGACAGCGGTACTATGGTGGCTGAGGTTATCGACAATACAACGAGCCGCGGGCGTACGCTCCGGTTTCTCTACGACTGTCCTCACGACGAGTTCAAGCGCGAGCTTTACGCTCTCGGAGAGGCTCCGCTGCCCAGATACATCATCGACCGTCGCGAGAATCACCACGGAACGGAGGATGACTTCCGCGACTTCCAGTGCGTATTCGCCAAGAACGAGGGTGCTGTCACGGTCCCGGCGACAGGACTTCACTTCACGCGCGAGCTGATGAAGCGCATGGAGATTAAGGGCATCAACTTCGCATACATAACATTGCACTGCGGACTCGGCAACTTCCACGACATAGAGGTTGAGGATCTCACAAAACATAAGATGGATTCTGAGCAGATGTTCGTTGGCGCCGAGGCGTGCCGGATTGTGAATAAGACCAAGACGGAGGGACGGCATGTGTGCGCCGTTGGCACGAGCGTGGTCAAGGCTACGGAGACTGCCGTCGGCACGGACGGACTCCTCAAGGAGTACGACGGGTGGACAAACAAGTTCATTTTCCCTCCTTACGACTTCGGACTTGCCGATTCTATGATAGCCAACTTCTATCATCCGTATTCCACACTGCTGATGCAGACAGCTGCTTTCGGAGGATACGACATCGTGATGGAGGCATACCGCCTCGCCGTGAAGCACGGATATATGTTCGGATGCTACGGTGACGCGCTTCTCATTGTAAATGACTGAACCGCCTTCCGACAGGCATTCATATGGATAAAAACGGGAACGGGCGTCAAGTCCCGCTCCCGTTTATGTTTCAGAACGGATTGTTTTATTATGACGCATAAGGTTTATCTTTCTCTCGGAGCAAACATCGGAGACAGGCATGCGGGCATTGCCGCGGCTCTGGAACTGCTTGGCGAGACTGTGGGCAGGGTGGTGAGACGCTCTTCAATAATTGAGACCGAGCCATGGGGCTTTGAGTCTGAAAACAAGTTCTTGAATATGTGTGTGGCTTTGGAGACGAATCTTTCGCCGCATCAGCTGCTTGTCGCCACACAGGACATTGAGCGCAGGCTGGGCAGAAAAGCCAAATCGGCAGGAGGAGTATACGCCGACAGGCTCATCGATATAGACATCCTGCTTTACGATGACATAAGCGTCAGTACGCCTGAGCTCACCGTTCCCCATCCGCATATGCGTGAGCGTGATTTCGTGATGCGCCCTCTTATGGAGATAATGGACGGTAACTGGTGACTCTCATCCGCTTTTCGGCATGAGCGGATGTGTATGCACTGTCGCCGTATGTTTCTTGCGTGAACACAGACGGTGTGTCTGTCGTCAAATGATATGTGCCGTGTCATGACCTATTATGTTTTTTTGCCGCTTCCCGATTTGGGTTTGGTGCCTTTCATGTCACGCATTAAAAGAGAACGCCCGGAAGAAACCTGATGCTTCTTCCGGGCGTTACTGTTTTTGGAAAAGAAAATTTTTGTCGCTCTCTTATTACTTACGCAAACCGAGAGCCTTTACTATCGCACGGTAGCGGTTCACATCGCGGTCGTACAGATAGTTCAGAAGCGCACGACGCTTGCCGACAAGTTTTGTCAGCGAACGTGCTGTAGTATAATCTTTACGGTTCATCTTAAGATGCTCCGTCAAATGGGAAATACGGTATGAGAACAATGCTATCTGGCTCTCAGCTGAACCAGTATCAGTGTTAGACTTTCCGTACTGTCCAAAGATCTCTTCTTTTTTTGCTTTGTCTAAGTACATAGAACTTTTTGTTAATGTTAATTAATGATTTTGCTAAATGCGGGTGCAAAGTTACTGCTTTTTGTCCGGTAACGTGTACATATGGTGCATATTAATCCGTTGTTTAACTTTTTTTTGCACGCAATCGCATGCTTTTGCCACGTCCGGATGGGCTTTTCCGTCTGGCGGCGGACGTTCCACCGCACCGCCGCAATCCTGTTCCTGTTGTCCGATAAAACGTTTTCCGCCTTAAATTTATATATGTATGGTATGCGAAGTATGGATTAAAATCATTACCTTTGCACCCGATTTTTTAAGGTAAATTATGCAAGATATCAGGAACATAGCAATTATTGCCCATGTGGATCACGGCAAGACAACGCTTGTAGATAAGATGATGCTGGCGGGAAAACTATTCCGTGAGGGTCAGGATAACAGCGGACAGATACTCGACTCGAATGATTTGGAACGCGAACGCGGTATAACTATCCTTTCAAAAAACGTTTCCATAAACTGGAAAGGAGTTAAAATCAACATTATAGACACTCCGGGACACTCCGACTTCGGAGGCGAGGTGGAGCGTGTCCTCAATATGGCTGACGGATGCATCCTGCTTGTCGATGCGTTCGAAGGTCCGATGCCACAGACTCGTTTCGTTCTTCAAAAGGCGTTGCAGATAGGTTTGAAGCCTATAGTTGTGGTGAATAAGGTAGACAAACAGAACTGTCGTCCGGAGGCGGTATATGAGATGGTGTTCGATCTTATGTTCGCTTTGAATGCCAGCGAGTACCAACTCGACTTCCCGATTGTTTACGGCTCAGCCAAAAACGGATGGATGTCGGCGGATTACAAACATCCTACTGACAATATAGATTATCTGCTTGACAAGATAGTTGAGGTTATTCCGGCTCCCAAGCAAATCGAGGGTACGCCACAGATGCTCATAACCTCGCTTGATTACAGCAACTACACAGGACGCATCGCTGTGGGGCGTGTGCATCGGGGAACACTCTTTGACGGCATGAACGTTACGATATGCCATCGTGACGGGACGCAGGAGCGTACGAAGATAAAGGAACTTCATACTTTCGAAGGTATGGGACACAAGAAGACCGACCATGTTGAGAGCGGCGACATCTGTGCTGTCATCGGTCTCGAAAACTTCGAAATAGGAGACACGATTTGCGATCTGGAGAATCCGGAACCGCTTCCTCCCATTGCAATAGACGAGCCCACGATGAGCATGCTGTTCACCATCAACGACTCACCTTTCTTCGGTCGTGAGGGTAAATTTGTAACAAGCCGCCACGTGAACGACCGTTTGCAGAAGGAACTTGAGAAAAACCTCGCCCTGAGAGTGAAGCCTTTTGAGGACACAACGGACAAGTGGATTGTCAGCGGACGCGGAGTGCTACATCTTTCTGTGCTCATCGAGACCATGCGACGTGAGGGTTACGAGCTTCAGGTAGGACAGCCGCAGGTAATATATAAGGAAATCGACGGTGTGAAATGTGAGCCTATAGAAGAGCTTACGATAAATGTTCCGGACGAATTCTCAAGTAAGATGATCGACATGGTGAGCCGTCGGAAGGGTGAGGTCGTCGCAATGGAAAGTCAGGGCGACCGTGTCAACATTGAGTTCGACATTCCTTCGCGTGGTATTATCGGTCTCCGTACGAACGTGCTTACGGCAAGTCAGGGTGAGGCGATCATGTCTCACCGCTTCAAGGAATACCAGCCTTACAAGGGAGATATCGTGCGCCGGGTCAACGGTTCGATGATAGCTATGGAGACAGGAACGGCATATGCATACAGTATAGACAAACTGCAGGACCGCGGAAAGTTCTTCATTGACCCGGGAGAAGAGGTCTATGCCGGTCAGGTGGTGGGCGAGCACGTGCATGACAACGACCTTGTCATCAACGTGACGAAGGCAAAGCAGCTCACGAATGTGCGTGCGAGCGGTTCTGATGAAAAGGCGCGCGTCATACCGAAGGTGCTTATGAGTCTTGAGGAATGTCTTGAATACATCAAGAGTGACGAACTTGTCGAGGTGACACCCAAGAGCATCCGTATCCGCAAGACTATTCTCGACCACAACGAACGCAAGCGTGCCAACAAGGATTAATGCGATAACATGCAGGCGGCGGATGTCTTTATGATGTCCGCCGCCTTCTTTTTTCCCGGTCCGTCTGTTTCATATAATCTCTTGAATGTGTACATTCCTTTAAGATACGATGCCTTTGTCTCGTATCCGTAAATCACTTTCATTCAAATCCGGAGAATGTTTTTGTCATGCCGTTTAATGAATATGATTGTCATTGAAACTGCGTTGGAAGTGGTAATTGTATTCATATTGTATAAGATTTTTGATATATGTGTGCTGTAAACTGCTTTTATATGCAAATGTGACAACAGTTTACCATAATTTGTCCAATACATGTTTGTATTGTCGGAAAATTCAGTTATCTTTGTCATATTAAATAAACAATCACAACAAACAAACATGAAAATCAGAAGTTTTTTAACCTTTTTGTTTATGTTCATGCTGTCTTTGACGGGGCATTCGCAGAACATAGACACGGATGCCGTGTATGAGCTCCACATAGCCGACGGTCTTGTGCTCGACAACCAGGGCAGTTTCGGCAACGGAGCCCGCGTCTTTATCGCCAGACGAGTGGAAGGCAAGGAGAGCCAGGCGTGGAAACTTGTCAAGGTGTCGGATAATGTCTACAACATCGTAAACGCCAGTTCGTTGCGCTCTCTCGACAATGGCAATGGCAACAAGATGCAGCCCGCGCTGCAGTGGACGACCGATTACGGCAACGCAAACCAGCAGTGGGTTGCCAAACGTCTTGCCAACGGCAAGTTCACATTCACATGCAAGGCGAGCGGAATGAACCTCGGCATGCGCGACGCAGCCCAGTTCGGTGAGCCTGTATGGCAGGTTGCAGCCGACGATACAAAAGCCACCCAGCAGTGGACTCTTGTCAAGTCGAATGTCAAGGTGACAATGATAACGCCCAAGACATCGAGCAAGAACGACTGGGAGAATCCGCGTGTGTTCGGCATAAACAAGGAACCGGGACACGCCACATACATTCCTTTCGCCAATGTAAGCGAGATGCAGAACGACCCAGCTTACCGCAAGCCATGGCTGCGCACCCGTTCAAGCCGCTATATGCTTCTCAACGGACAGTGGAAGTTCCGTTGGTCAAAACAGCCGGAAGACCGCCCCGTGTCTTTCTTCAAGAACAATTACGACGTGTCAGGGTGGGACAACATAGACGTTCCGTCCTCATGGGAGATGAAAGGATACGGCACTCCCATCTACACCAACATAACCTATCCGTTCCTCAACAACCCTCCGTTCATCCAGCCGCAGCCCGGCTACACCATCAACAACGAACCCAACGCTGTCGGGTCATACCGTCGTGAGTTCACGTTGCCAGCCGACTGGAGCGACAAACAGGTATACATTCATTTCGACGGTGTGTACAGTGCCATGTATCTGTGGGTGAACGGCAAGAAGGTGGGCTACAGTCAGGGAGCCAACAACGACGCTCAGTTCGACATAACAAAATATGTCCGCAAGGGCAAGAACAACGTCTCGGTGGAAGTATACCGATGGTCTGACGGCAGCTATATTGAGGATCAGGACATGTTCCGCCTCAGCGGAATACACCGTGACGTCTATCTCGTAGCCATGCCGAAAGTGCATCTGCGTGATCTTTACCTCACTTCAGACCTCAACTCCGACTTCTTCGCAGCCACGCTCAACATCCGTGCCAACATAGAGAACGACGGAAAGTCATCCTCAAATGCCGCTTTGCGTTTCACTCTTCTCGATACCGACGGACGCAAGGTAGGTTCCGCAACGGTTGACGCCGCAGCAGTGGCGTCCGGAAAGGAAATAGTAAAGAACGCGAAGATAAACCTTTCGTCTCCCAACCTGTGGAGTGCCGAGAAACCGTATCTTTATACTCTCAACGTGGAAGTGCTCGATGCTGCCGGCAATGTGACAGAAGCCACCGCACAGCAGTACGGTTTCCGCAAGATAGAACTGCGCAACAACAAGATTTACATCAACGGAGTGCTCACCTATTTCAAGGGAGCCAACCGTCATGACATACATCCCAAGTACGGCAAAGCCGTTCCTGTCGAGACGATGATAGGCGACATCCTGCTCTTCAAACGCCACAACATGAACATCATCCGTACCAGCCATTATCCCAACGATCCCAAGATGTACGCCCTGTATGACTACTACGGACTCTACGTTATGGACGAGGCTGACCAGGAATGCCATGGCAACCACTCCATAACAGACAATCCCGAATGGACCGGCGCTTATGTCGACAGAGCCGTGCGGATGGTCGAGCGCGACAAGAACCATCCTTCCGTGATATTCTGGTCGCTCGGTAACGAGTCTGGCGGAGGCATCAACATCAAGGCTGAATATGATGCCGTGAGAGCCCGCGACAGCCGTCTGATACACTACGAAGGACAGAACGAGATTGCCGATATGGACTCGCGCATGTATCCGTCGGTGGAAAGCATGAAGCAGACCGACCGCAACGGAGCGCAGAAACCGTTCTTCCTCTGCGAGTATGCTCACGCCATGGGCAACGCTGTGGGCAACCTCCGCGAGTACTGGGACTACATAGAGAATCATTCCGAACGCATGATAGGCGGTTGTATATGGGACTTTGTAGACCAGTCTATAAACAAGCAGGGCGAGCCTGAAGACCATCTCTACTTCGGAGGAAGCTTCGGTGACGTGCCCAACGACAACGACTTCTGCTGCAACGGACTCACCACAGGCGACAGACGAATAACTCCCAAACTGCTTGAAGTGAAGAAGGTATATCAGTATATCAAGATGTTCTTCAGTCCGGAGACAGGCAAACTGAGCCTCGAGAACCGCTACACATCATACAATCTCGACGAGTTCGACCTCTTCTATACCATATATAAGAACGGTGTAAGCGTGAAGACAGGAAACCAGCCGCTGCCTTCGGCTGCTCCGTGGCAGAAAGCCGAGATAAGCATACCTGTTTCCGAATACACCGCAGACGCCTCTTCAGAATATTTCCTCAATGTGGAGATAAGGCTGAGAAAGCCGGAGCTGTGGGCAGACGCAGGCTATGTGATAGCTTCAGACCAGTTCGCCCTCAACACTAAGGACAACAGCCTGAAAGCCGTCAACGACAATAAGGACGCGCACAACCTGAAGGTTAACGTGGAGCAGAACGGTTTTATACGCATCGTGAACGACCGTGTGGCAGTGTCGTTCGACCAGAACAACGGTCAGATGACATCGTTGCGCTACGGCGGACGCGAGATGCTGCACATGATGCAAGGTCCCCGTTTCAACTGGTATCGCTCCATCAACAACGACCCGCGCGACTGGCAGAACACCGTCATCAACCTGAAGAGCTTCCAGTATGCACTGTCCGCCGACAAGCGTTCGGTAGAGGTGACCACCGTTCTTGAGGCGCACGTGGGCAATACTGTCGTTCCCCACACCGTGATATATACAGTCCATGCAGGCGGAGCCGTCGATGTCAAAGCCGACTTCCATGCCTCGGAGGACTTCCGTCTGCCGCGTCTTGCATTGCAGACAATGTTCAGTCCGTCGCTCGAGAACGTGGAGTGGTATGGCAGAGGACCGATAGAGAACTACCGCGACCGCAACGCCGCCTCTTTCGTAGGACTGTATAAGTCTACCGTAAGCGACATGCGCGAATACTACGTACGTGCCCAGTCGATGGGCGGACGCACCGACACGCGCTGGCTCTCGCTCACCGACGACAGCGGAAAGGGTGTCAGAATCACTGCCGACGGCACGTTCGACTTCTCCGCCCTCCACTATACCGACCCGGACCTGTGGCGCATCAAGTATGGTCACGACATAGACCTGGTGCGCCGTGCTGAGGTAGTGCTCAACCTCGACTGCATACAGCGAGGCATCGGAAACGCGAGCTGCGGTCCGCAGCCGTTGCCCGAGTATGAGATAAAGAGCGGCACCGACTATTCTTACACGTTCCGTATAGAACCTGCCGGAGGCATACAATAAAAACGCGAGACTTGCGTTTATGTAAAAAGAGTGGGGTAGTGACAAGCTCATTGGCACTCCCCGCTTTTCTTTTATATGCGCTGCTGTCCGCGCGCAGGCGCAAGGCGGGAGGCATGGCAGGCGTATGTGAAAGACGGCTGACGGTAAGAAACCAAAACAAAACTTTAGATATGAAAAAGAGGATTATTCTATTTGTGGCATTTGTCGCAGCGGTGTCCGTCGCTTACGCGCAGAACGAGGTGGGTCGGTTCTCCCTCATTCCGCGACTCGGAGTGAGCATTGCCAATCTTACCAACAACAGTGTCTACGTTGCGGGAGGAGGCGCCTATGAGGACGAAGAGCTGAAATCGCGCAGCAAGGCAGGACTGCTCGCAGGATTTGATGTCGACTATCAGGCTACACCACAGGTTTCTGTGTCGCTCGGTCTGATGTATTCCATTCAGGGAAACTGCTATCCCGACTATCAGGATGCCGGTTCGGAGGATGGAACGTATTTTGGATATCGCGACTGGTCCACCGACCTACATTATCTCAACGTGCCCATAATGGTCAACGTATATGTAGCCCGCGGCTTTGCATTGAAGGCAGGACTGCAGCCCGGCTTCTTCCTCAGCGGCAAGACCAAATATGAGGAGACATCGTTTGTTGTCAATGAAGACGGCTCCAAAGAGTATGGCGATGTCGATAAGATAAAGTTCGATTACCATGGCAACACGTTCGATTTCTCGATACCGGTGGGAGCGTCCTACGAGTATATGAACGTCATTCTCGACGCGCGTTACAACCTTGGACTGACCAATGTCTACAAGCCCGGAGTGATAAAATCAAAGAACCAGGTGATAACAGTAACCATAGGCTACCGTTTCAACCTTTGATATCATAACAGAAAAGGAGATGCCCGGCATCTCCTTTTTCATTTATCAGCATATCGTTTTTTTCTTATCGCACAGTTGAAACCATCGTGTCATAATCGCGTTTCTCCTTCTTTCATCCGCGTTCAGGATAGCTCATGTTCTCCTCACTGATGTTCTCAAGCACCTCCTCCAGATATTTGCGTGCCTCCCATCGTGCCATCGGCAGGTCGTGGAGCAGCCAGTTGCCGCAGTCCTGAGGCGCGGCTCCTGGCACGTCGCCCTCAAACGCAGCCACGAAAGCGAACGTGCGCTTCATCAGCTCCACGATGTCGGCAGGCTGCAGGTCGCCCTTCATCAGCAGATAGTTGCCCGTGAGACATCCCATCGGACCCCAGTACACTATGCTGTCTTTCCACTCGCTGTCGTTGCGCAGGTAGGTGGCAGCCAGATGTTCTATCGTGTGCAGCGCGCCGGGATGCAATGCCGGTTCGCGGTTAGGCTCTTTCATCCTTATGTCGAAAGTGGTGACCGTATCGCCGCCCACCTTGTCTTTTCTCGACACATATATGCCGCGCAGCAGCCGGTTGTGGTCTATTGTGAAACTCGGTATCTTTTCCATATTCCTCATATTTTGTTTTCAGATTGATTCCATGAATGCCTTTGTCACGCCGAACGAGTCTTCCGCCATCCTTTCCCAGAAATCGTAATACTGCTGTCCCTTGTCATCCTTGAGCGGGATGTCGCTTATTATGCGGAAGCTGATGAACCTCACGCCGCGCCGGTGACACACTTGCGCTATCGCAGCCGACTCCATGTCTACTGCCATAGCCTCCGGGAAACGCTCCAGAATGGCTGCCATCTTCTCGCGGGAGTCCACAAACCAGTCGCCCGTGACGATGAGTCCGGGCGTTATCTTCGTGCCGCAGTCAATGTCGCACGCCTTTCGCAGCAGTACGCTGTCGGCGTCGAAGCGTGCCGGCAAGCCCGGTATCTGACCGTAGGCCTGCTCGCTGCCGCAGTATACATCGTGATAGCACGTCTGCGACGACACCACCACATCCATGCGCTCGAGCTGTACTGACGCTCCTCCGGCAACGCCTGTGGATATCACCGCGTCAGGTCCGAACAGGCTTATCAGCTCTGCCGCGCCCATGGCGGCGTTCACCTTGCCTATGCCGCACTGCATCATCACCACCGTGTTTGCGCCGCTCGTGCCCGTGACAAAGGTGAAACCGTGCTCCGACGTCTCTCTCACGTCGTGCAGGAGCGACTTTATGCGGATGAACTCCTTGTCCATCGCTATTACTATTCCTATTTTCATTGTTGATGACAGAATCTGTTTACGGCTGCAAATTTACCACAATCTTTTTGTCCGGCGAAGCCTGCCGCGCTTTTTTTAACCCGAACCGCTCTTCCGGCTCAGTCTTTATTGTGTTCTGCTGACAGACATATTGGTTTCCGGTTTTGCCGGAGGCGTAGCGGGCTGCACACATAAGAAGCGGTCTGCAAGGTTGCGGTTGCGGTGCGGAACGGTGATGAAGAGCCCGCTCCCGATTAAGAAACAGGTTTGGGCAGTAGGATTGCCGGTTGCGCTTTACAGCCGGTCTGATATTTGCGCGGGTATATACAGTCGTCGCCATGCGCCTTATCCGTCATGTACGGTGTGGCTCTTCCTTACGCTATAAGCGCGTGCCCCTTGCATGATATATTTTACACAGAAACGGGAGAATGTTAAAAACAAGTCGCGCAGGAGTGCGTTTCCCGTGGAAGAAAAGAGTGTTGTGTCTGAAAAACGGAAAAATCACGTGTTTCTGTAATGTCTTGCATGACAGACTGTTACGCGCGCCGTGGATGTCTGAGCCATCCTTCCGGCAGTGCGGAAGAGCCTTTCTTGCATTACAGGAAAGCCTTTTCCGCATTGTGGAAGGTGCTGTTTGAGTGGGCGGAACGGGCTTTTCCGTGTCGCGAAAAGCACTTTCCGGCAGTCTGATGGCGTCAGTTTTCCGTTCCGGATGAATCCGAACCGCCGTTTCATGCAGTGTTTCCGGCTTGCCGTTGTCTGTAATGCCGCATGGCTTTATGTTCCGGGTTGTCGCCCTGTTAACTTAAAAGTGTTAATCCGAGAGAGCCGCGTCTCCGTCCTCCGCCCATGCTCTTCCCCTGCACGGCGCGCCTGACGGACGGGGAGGAAGATGCGTACGGAGAATCCGCAACACACTTGCGGCTTTGTGTAAAAATGTTTCCGCGCCTGCATTTATGTCGCTGTCGTACACGATATTTCGGATTTTTTCAGTAAGTTTGCATCTGATTAGCGAGGTCCGTCTCAACGTCCTGCGTCGGCTTTACCTAAAGCCTGTGTCGGCGCAATGCCGCGCTGTAGTCTGTGCATGTGTTCCTGACGGGTCTCAGCCGTGCTTTTGTATATATGAACAAAAACATAATAAATCAATGAAGACATTGAAAATGTGCCTGCCCGACTTGCTGGCAGTGCTGATGTTCGCGCTTATCTCGTTTGCCTATTTCTTTCCGGCAGACATCGAAGGGCGCATTCTTTACCGTCATGACTCGTCTGCCGGGCGCGGCTCGGGAGTGGAGCTGACCGAATACTACCAGCGTACGGGCGAGCCTACGCGCTGGACCAACTCGCTCTTCAGCGGCATGCCCACCTATCAGATGGCACCGTCGTACAAGAGTGCCGACGTGCTCAACGGCGTCGGAAAGTTCTACCACCTGTGGCTGCCTGAGAATGTCTGGTATGTGTTTGCCTATCTTCTCGGCTTCTACATCCTTCTCCGGGCTTTCGATTTCCGCCAGTCGCTTGCGGCTCTCGGCTCCATCATATGGGCGTTCAGCAGCTACTTCTTCATCATCATTGCCGCGGGCCACATATGGAAGGTCGTCGCCCTTGCCTATCTGCCGCCCATGATAGCGGGCGTGGTGCTTGCCTACAGGGGGAAATATCTGTGGGGCTTCATCCTTACGGCACTGTTCTCGGCTCTTGAGATTCAGGCGAACCACATACAGATGACATACTACTACATGTTCATCATCCTCTTCATGTTCGTCGCGTGGCTTGCCGACGCCATACGCAAGAAGAGCTACGTGCCTTTCCTCAAGGCTACGGGAGTGTGTCTGGCAGGCGCGGCGATAGGTCTGTGCGTCAATCTTTCCAACCTGTATCACACTTGGGAGTACACCCAGGAGTCGATGCGCGGCAAGAGCGAGCTTGTGAAGGAGGACTCCGCCAACCAGACAGGGAGCGGGCTCGACCGCGACTACATCACGCAGTGGAGCTACGGCATAGGCGAGACATGGACCCTGCTCGTGCCCAACACCAAGGGAGGCGCGTCCGTTCCGCTGTCCATGAATGAGACGGCTATGGAGAAGGCAGACCCGCAGTTCATGCCGATATACCAGCAGCTCGGGCAGTATTGGGGCGAGCAGCCGGGCACGAGCGGACCGGTGTATGTGGGTGCTTTCGTGCTGATGCTCTTCATTCTGGGACTCTTCATAGTGAAGGGAGGCATCAAGTGGGCGTTGCTTGCGGCGACGGTCCTGTCAATACTGCTGTCGTGGGGACACAATTTCATGTGGTTCACCGACCTGTTCCTCGACTATGTGCCGATGTACTCCAAGTTCAGGACGGTGGCTTCCATACTCGTAATAGCCGAGTTCACCATCCCGCTGCTTGCCATGCTGGCACTCAAGAAGATTGTGGACGAGCCTGACATCCTCACCCGCAAGATCAGGTTCGTACTCATTAGCTTTGTCCTTACCGCAGGTGTGTGCCTGCTCTTCGCGCTCATGCCGGGAGCGTTCTTCACCGACTTCATCTCCTCTTCAGAGATGGCGGCGATGAAGGGAATACCAGCCGAATATCTCAACCCGCTGCTCACAAACCTCAGGTCGATGCGTGAGGCGGTGTTCACGGCAGACTGCTGGCGTTCGTTCTGGATTATCCTCTTCGGCACTCTCATTCTCCTGCTGTTCAAGGCGAAGAAGCTCCGCGCCGGCTATATGGTAGCCGCCATAACCGTGCTGTGCCTCATCGACATGTGGCAGGTGAACAAACGCTATCTCAACGACGGCATGTTCGTGGAGCGGAGCGTGAGGGAGACACCCCAGCAGATGACCCAGACCGACAAGCTGATACTTCAGGACAAATCGCTTGACTACCGTGTGCTGAATCTCGCCACCAACACTTTCAACGAGAACGAGACGTCATACTACCACAAGAGCATAGGCGGATACCATGCCGCGAAGCTCGGTCGCTACAACGATATGATAGAACATTACATATCGCCGGAGATGATAAGGCTGCAGAAAGCGGTGGTGGAGGCAGGCGGAGACATGACCAAAGTGCCGGGCGACTCCATATGGCCCGTGCTCAACATGCTCAATGCCAAATACTTCATCCTGCCGCTTCAGGACGGGCAGACGGTGCCTGTGATGAATCCGTATGCCTGCGGCAACGCATGGTTTGTGGACAATGTGAGGTATGTGAAGAATGCGAACGAGGAGATAGACGCCGTTGGGAAGGTGAATCTCCGGCACACTGCGGTAGTGGACGAACGCTTCCGCACACAGGTGGGGCAGTCTGTCGCGCAGACTGGCAGCTCGCTTGTCACACTGAATAAATATGAGCCCAACGAACTGACATACGAGGTGCAGTCTGACAAGGGCGGCGTGATAGTGTTCTCTGAGATTTACTATCCGGGTTGGACGGCTACCGTAGATGGCACCGAGACCGAGCTTGGACGCGCCGACTACATACTGCGCGCGCTCAACGTTAAGCCCGGACGCCACACCGTGGTGCTTACCTTCAAGCCTAAATCGGTGGACAACACCGAGACGGTGGCATACGTGGCTTATGCCCTTCTGTTCATTGCTGTGGCGTTGGGAGTGTTCTTCGAGTGGCGCAAAAGAAGGTCCGACGCATAATTCCGGCACGGTATGGAGTTCAGGACAAAGGTGAGTGTGGGGCGCGCTCCGTTCAGCATACGCCCGTGTTGCAGGATGCTTTTCGTGGGATCGTGCTTCGCCGACAGCATGGGACGCCGTTTTGCGGACGACAGATTCCGTGCGGTGGTCAATCCGTTCGGAGTGATGTACAATCCGGCAAGCGTGCTCCACACCGTGGAGCGCTATGAGGGAGAGCCTCCGGAGGTGGCTGTGCTCACACTCGGGACAAACCATGTCTACATACTGAAGGAGACGGGCGAGATTGTGGACAACTGCCGCAAGCGTCCGCAGAGGCTGTTCCGCGAGGAGCTGCTTACGGTGGACGTGTGTCTCGGTTATCTGTCGCGCGCGGTGGAGACGCTGCTCTCACGCAATCCGGATGTGCGTGTCGTGGTGACGGTGAGCCCCATACGCTATGCCAAATATGGCTTTCACGGCAGCGCGCTGTCTAAAGCCGTGCTCCTGCTTGCCGCTGACAGGCTTGTCGCCGACTATCCTGACGTGGTGGAATATTTTCCTGCCTACGAGATAGTGAACGACGAGCTGCGCGACTACCGTTTCTATGCCGAGGACATGCTGCATCCCTCGCAGCAGGCGGTGGCATATATATGGGAACGCTTCGCAGAGGCTTTTTTCAGTGAGGATACGTGGAGGTTTCTGGAGGAATGGCGTCCGATAAAGGAGGCTTTGGCTCATCGCCCGTTCCGTCCGGACTCTGACGAGTACAAGGAATTCCTTGCCGCGACCATGCGGAAGGCTGAGTTGCTCGCCCGAAAATATCCTGACATGGAGTGGGACGGAAAGAGCACCGTAGGCTGACACTCCTGTGCGCGGTGCCGGGATGGGAATGGAAGGCTCTTTTCTGTCGGATATAATGCGGAAAAGAGCCTTTTATTTTTGTGTGTGCTTGTATTGTATGTGAAAAAAAAATATTAAGTTTGCACCGTCAAAAGTACAATAAAAATGACTTATAGTATCGTAAGAGTTACCACACTTATCGGTGCCCACCGTTATGGCAACACCGATTCAGACATAGCGTTCCTGCTCACAGACAGCCGGTCGCTGTGTTTCCCGGAAGAAACTTTGTTCTTTGCACTGAAATCGGAGCGCAATGACGGCTTTCGCTACATACCCGAGCTTTACCGCCGCGGAGTGCGCAACTTCGTGGTGTCGGCTGTTCCTGACAATTACGCGACGGCATATCCTGACGCCAACTTCCTGAAGGTGGAGAGTCCGCTCATAGCGTTACAGCGTCTTGCCGAACGCCACCGCGAGGAGTTTGACATACCTGTTGTTGGCATAACGGGCAGCAACGGTAAGACAATGGTGAAGGAGTGGCTGTACCAGATACTGTCTCCCGACATGATGGTTGTGCGTTCGCCGCGCAGCTATAACTCACAGATAGGCGTGCCTCTGTCGGTCTGGCTGATGACCGAGAAGACGCAGGTGGGACTGTTTGAGGCTGGTATAAGCAAGCCGGGAGAGATGCTCGCGCTGCGCAACATAATACAGCCCACCATAAGCGTCATTACCAATCTGGGTGCCGCCCATCAGGAAAACTTCGAGTCGCAGGAGGCAAAATGCCGTGAGAAGATGACGCTTTTTCACGACGCCGGCACAGCGGTCTACTGCTCGGACGAGGCAGTTGTGAACGACACTATGAATGCTTCGGACTACAATGGTGAGCGTCTGGCATGGTCGGAAAAGAACCCTGACGCGCCGTTCTTCATAAAATCGGTGGAAAAGAAGGATACCTCCACGACAGTACATTATATATATAAAGGTAAGGAAGGTGTCTACACGCTGCCTTTCATAGACGAGGCTTCGGTGAGAAACTCCGTATCGTGTGCGGTCGTGGCATTGCATCTGGGACTTTCTCCTGAGGTTCTTGACGGGCGCATGAGGCGACTTGAGCCTGTGGCGATGCGTCTGGAGGTGAAGAAAGGACAGCGGGGATGCACACTGATAAACGACTCTTACAACTCTGACGTCAACTCTCTTGACATCGCTCTTGACTTTATGAACAGACGGCCCGACCATAAGGGACGCAGGCGGACACTCATTCTGAGCGACATCTATCAGAGCGGCAGACCGCTGGACGAACTCTATGCCGACGTGTCGGCTATGGCGTGCAAGCGTGGGGTGGAGAAGATTATAGGCATAGGTCCGCAGATCGCGTCGCAGGCTGACGTGATAGAGGTGCCGGAGAAACACTTTTTCCCTGACTGTGCGTCGTTCATCCGCAGCGCGGCTTTCGACAATCTGCACGATGAGGTGATACTTATAAAGGGCGCGCGACGCTTCGGTTTCGACAATCTTACCGAACTGCTGGTGGAGAAAGTGCACGAAACGATACTTGAGGTCAATCTGAACGCTGTGGTGAAAAACCTGAACTACTACCGTTCTTTCCTCCATCCTGACACAAAGATGGTATGTATGATAAAGGCTGACGCTTACGGAGCGGGTTCCGTGGAGATAGCCAAGACACTGCAGGAACATCGTGTGGACTATCTCGCGGTGGCTGTGGCGGACGAGGGAGTGACGCTGCGCAAGAACGGAATCACGCAGAACATAATGATAATGAATCCGGAGATGACGGCGTTCAAGACCATGTTCGACTACGATCTTGAACCTGAGGTATACAGTTTCAGGCTTCTCGACGCTCTCGTCACGGCGGCGCGGAAGGAAGGTATAACCAACTTTCCTGTACACATAAAGCTCGACACGGGCATGCACCGGCTCGGATTCGATCCGGAGAAGGATATGGACGAGCTGATAGACAGGCTTCACAGACAGAACGCCATAATACCGCGGTCGGTGTTCTCGCACTTTGTCGGCAGCGACTCCGATGCCTTCGACGAGTTCTCCAAGCGCCAGTTCGAGCTCTTCGACAAGGGAAGTCGCAGGTTGCAGGCAGCTTTTCAGAATAAGATACTGCGACATATTGACAACTCTGCGGGCATTGAGCATTTCCCGGAGCGTCAGCTCGACATGTGCCGTCTGGGATTGGGACTTTACGGAATCAATCCTATCGACAATTCGGTGATAAACAATGTGAGCACGCTTCGCACCACTATATTGCAGATGAGACATGTAAGTGCGGGCGAGACTGTGGGATACAGCCGCAAGGGAAAGATTGAGCGCGACAGTGTCATAGCCGCGATTCCTATAGGATATGCCGACGGTCTCAACCGACATCTGGGCAACCGGCATTGCTATTGCCTTGTTAACGGCAAGAAAGCCGATTATGTCGGCAACATCTGCATGGATGTGGCGATGATCGATGTCACCGGTATTGACTGCAAGGAGGGCGACAGGGTGGAGATATTCGGTGACGGCCTGCCTGTCACGGTGTTGTCTGACGCGCTCGACACAATACCTTATGAGGTGCTGACCGGGATAAGCAACCGCGTCAAGAAAGTGTATTTTCAGGACTGACACGTTTTACCGCGCACACCGATACACCGGTGGCAATGGAGCGGTATGCGTGTGATGGCGGCATTGTTTGTGCTCCGTCAGGAGTTTGGAATACTGTGACTATGATATGAGAAAGAGAGGCATGTCCGGCGGGATGCGTGACAAGCCTCTCTTTCTCTTTCATTTCCGGCGGACCGGATGAGGCATGTCGTGAAGCGATAAAGCCTTTTCCGTCCTCCGCATGATTATGTACGGATTCATGACAGTGTCATTTCAGGAATCCCTGCCGCCTTAAAGCCTCCATCATTCCTGCCGACATCACCTCGTTGTCGTGTTTGGTGTAGCGGCAGTCAGTGAACACTTGGGCGAGTGTCTCCTTGTTGTTTATCTCGACAAAATGCCGGTTCTCCGGCAGTGACTCCTTTTCCTTATAATATTCATCGATGTCTTCCGGAGTATAGTCATGGAATGTCTCCTTGTGAAGAATGGCTTTTAGGGGCAGCCTGTCGGATACGGGCGGATTCTCGTCGGGCCATCCGAGGGTTATCGTTGCCACCGGCATGACGAGCTGCGGCAGCTTTAGAATGTCTATGATTGCCTGCGGGTCGTATATCGTCGTGCCCAGAAAGCAGTAGCCGAGACCCTGTTCGTCGGCAATGTTACAGAATGTCTGACAGAAGAGAAGCGCATCCGTGGCGGCGTTTATGAACGAAAGGAAATTGTCGTATCCCGGTGTTGCCTTCCGGTTCTCTGCCCATACGGTGGTCCGTCTGAAGTCTGCGCAGAAGGTGAGCACCACAGGTGCCTCTGTCACCATGGGCTGGTTGAAGTGAGCCGGAGCCATCCTCCGTTTCAATTCCTCGCTTCTTGTCACCACGACACTGTAGAGTTGAAGGTTTCCCATAGTCTGTGTGTGCTCCGCGCTGGCAAGCATTCTTTGCAGCATGTCGTCGGACACGTCGCGCTTGGAGTACTTTCTGATGCTTCGTCTTGTATCTAATGAATTCATTTTTTTGTAAATTTTGTTCCATTACAAAGGTACTGAAATTTTCTTTTTCGTAAAATTTTAGTTGACATAATTGACTAAATATTCATCTAATGATTTCTTAATATGAAAATAATATTGTAGTTTTGCAAGTGCAAATATCCACGGCAGGTGTTGCCGTTTTCGCTTTGATAAGAAACCGGCTGATTGACATTGAGTTCTTGATTTTTATTGAATAATCGATATATTTTACTTATGGAAGATTTAAATACGTACTCATACGATGAGGCTTTCGGCGAGTCCCTTAAGTATTTCGACGGAGATGAGCTTGCGGCAAGAGTGTGGGTAAACAAGTATGCGATGAAGGACAGCTTCGGACACATATATGAAAAGTCGCCCGAAGACATGCACTGGCGTATTGCAAACGAGATTGCAAGAATTGAGAACAAGTATAAGAACCCTATGACGGCGCAGAAAGTGTTCGACCTTCTCGACCATTTCAGATATATAGTTCCTGCCGGGAGTCCTATGACAGGAATAGGAAACGACCATCAGGTGGCTTCTCTTAGCAACTGTTTCGTCATCGGTCTTGACGGTGATGCCGACTCTTACGGAGCCATAATGCGCATAGACGAAGAGCAGGTTCAGCTGATGAAACGTCGCGGAGGAGTGGGGCATGACATGTCGCACATACGTCCAAAGGGCTCTCCGGTGAACAACTCAGCCCTTACTTCCACCGGACTTGTACCGTTTATGGAACGGTACAGCAACTCCACACGTGAGGTGGCGCAGGACGGACGGCGCGGTGCGCTCATGCTCTCTGTAAGCATCAAGCATCCCGACAGCGAGGCTTTCATAGACGCGAAGATGACAGAAGGCAAGGTGACCGGAGCCAATGTGTCTGTCAAGATAGACGACGACTTCATGGAAGCAGCGATAAACGACAGACCTTACACGCAGCAGTTCCCTATTGATTCGGACAATCCTATGGTGAAAAAGGAGATTTCCGCAAAGCGGCTTTGGGACAAGATAGTGCACAATGCATGGAAGAGTGCCGAGCCGGGAGTGCTTTTCTGGGACACCATATTGCGTGAGAGCATACCTGACTGTTACGCCGACCTTGGTTTCCGCACGGTTTCCACCAATCCGTGCGGTGAGATTCCGTTGTGTCCCTACGACTCCTGCCGTCTGCTGTCCATCAACCTTTATTCATACGTAGTGAATCCGTTCACCCCTGAGGCGTACTTCGACTTCGACAAGTTCAAGGCTCATGTGCGGCTGGCTCAGCGCATGATGGACGACATAGTTGACCTTGAGCTTGAGAAAATAGACAAGATCATGGAGAAGATAAGCATCGACCCGCAGAGCATGGAGGTGAAAGGCGCGGAGTATCATTTATGGGAAAAGATAAAGGACAAGAGCGGGAAAGGACGCCGTACGGGCGTTGGCATCACGGCGGAAGGCGACATGCTTGCCGCGATGGGGTTGCGCTACGGCACTCAGGAAGCCACCGACTTCAGCGTGAAGGTGCATAAGACACTCGCGCTGAGCGCATACCGCAGTTCAATGGAGATGGCACGCGAGCGTGGGGCGTTCGAAGTGTTCGACGCGTCGCGTGAGTCTGACAATCCGTTCCTGCTGCGCATAAAGGACGCCGACGCACAGTTGTATGAGGACATAATGAAGTACGGACGCCGCAACATAGCCTGCCTGACAATCGCCCCGACCGGTACGACAAGTCTGATGACGCAGACCACAAGCGGCATAGAGCCTGTGTTCATGCCAGTATACAAGCGTCGCCGCAAGGTGAATCCCAACGACACGGAGGTGCATGTGGACTTTGTCGACGAGGTGGGCGACTCGTTCGAGGAATACATAGTGTATCACAAGAAGTTCCTCGAGTGGATGAAGGTGAACGGATATGATACGGAGAAGAGGTACACACAGGAAGAGATAGACGACCTTGTGGTCAAATCACCTTATTATAAAGCTACCGCCAACGACGTGGACTGGCTGATGAAGGTGAAGATGCAGGGCGAGATTCAGAAGTGGGTGGACCACAGCATCAGCGTCACGGTGAATCTCCCGAACGATGTGGACGAAGCTCTTGTCAACCGGCTTTATGTCGAGGCATGGCGCTCGGGGTGCAAGGGATGCACCATCTATCGCGACGGCAGCCGCTCGGGAGTCATGATTTCCGTATCGAAGAAAGACAAGAAGGACGACGCCAAGGACGATTGTCCGTGCGCACATCCCGAGGTTACGGAGGTGAGACCCAAGGAGCTGGAGTGCGATGTGGTGCGTTTCCAGAACAATAAGGAGAAGTGGGTGGCTTTCGTCGGGCTTCTCAACGGCTATCCTTACGAGATTTTCACCGGTCTGCAGGACGACGAGGAAGGCATCGTTCTGCCCAAGACAGTCACCAAGGGAAAGATTATCAAGCAGAAGAACGATGACGGACACAGCCGTTACGACTTCCAGTTTGAGAACAAGCGCGGATATAAGACAACGGTGGAGGGTCTGAGCGAGAAGTTCAATCCTGAATACTGGAACTACGCTAAGCTCATTTCCGGAGTGCTGCGCTACCGTATGCCCATCGGCAACGTAATCAAACTCGTCGGCTCCCTGCAGTTGAAGAGCGAGAGCATAAACACCTGGAAGAACGGTGTTGAGCGTGCTTTGAAGAAGTATATTGTGGACGGCACTGAGGCGAAAGGACAGACCTGTCCCGTATGCGGCGGAATACTTGTCTATCAGGAAGGCTGCCTCATATGCAAGAACTGCGGTGCATCGCGTTGCGGATAGTATTCTTCAGAAAATATAATCTTTATATACGGGGTGTTCCGGAGTCTGTCCACTGTGGGGTGGAGAATGAGTCCGGTGCACCCTTTCGTTTTATTCAAACCTTGATTTTCACTTTTTTATGTACGGATATAAGTGTGGATATGTCTTCATCGACGGCATGAGGTTTCATTCCTACCACGGAGTGATAGAGCAGGAGAGGCTCACCGGCAACGACTATACGGTGTCGGTGCGTGCCGGATACGACGTCACCCGGGCGATGCGCACCGACGATGTGAGCCATACGCTCAACTATGCTGATGTGTACGAGGTGGTGAGCCGTGAGATGGCTGTCCCGTCCCGGCTCATCGAGCATGTGGCAGGCAGGATGGCAGAACGCCTTTTCGAGCGTTTCCCGCTCATATTGTCGCTCGACATAAGAATAATGAAACACAACCCGCCTATGGGTTCCGACTGCACGGGAGCGGGCGTTGAAATTCATTTAACAAATAATAAAACTAAATGATTCTTTGGGGTTTTTCTTATTATTGCTTACCTTTGCCACACCATACAAGACTGATGATTAACAGATTATTTGTAATATTGGCATTGTTTGCCGCGTGTTTCATATCGGTCAGAGGAGCTGACCGCAAGTTCGTTCTTGTCATAGATGCCGGTCATGGCGGTCGTGACGCGGGCGCATTGGGCAAATATTCAAAGGAAAAGAACATCAATCTTAATGTGGCGCTTGCATTCGGAAAATATGTGGAAAGGAACAATCCTGACGTCAAGGTGGTGTATACACGCAAGACAGACGTATTTGTGCCGCTGTACGAACGTGCCGAGATAGCCAACCGGAACAAGGCCGATCTTTTCATATCAATACACACCAACGCCCTGGAACGCGGAAGGATAGCGCGCGGTTTTGAGACTTACACGCTCGGAGACGGACGCTCCAACGCCACAAAGACAAACCTCGAGGTTGCCAAACGTGAGAACTCCGTCATTCTGCTTGAGGAAAACTACGAGCAGCACTATGTGGGCTACGACCCCAATTCGCCCGAAAGCAACATCATGTTCGAGTTTGTGCAGGACCGGAACCTTACGAAGAGCATCGAGTTCGCCAAGATGCTGCAGAAGAATGTGTGCCGTGCCGCAAGCCGACCCGACAAGGGTGTGCACCAAAGCAACCTTGCCGTGCTGAGGCTCACGTCCATGCCTGCGTGTCTGGTGGAGCTGGGTTTCATCACAACTGCCGACGAGGAGGCTCTTCTCAACGACAGAAACAGGCTCGACCAGATGGCTGTCGGCATATACAACGCGTTCGTGGAATACAAGAACAAGAACTATAACGGCATATCGGTTCCTTACAGGACAGACAGCCCCATGCTGCCCGAGACACCCGCACAGGAGCCTGCCAACACCGCGGAAACGCAGGAGGATGTCTCCGCGCGGCAACAGCCGGAGCAGCGGACGGTGGCTGAAACAACACCGCAGCAGCAGGAACAGCAGACCGTCGCGCCGCAGCCCGAGCCTCAGCCTGCCGCATCAGCCGACGGACGTCCGGTGTTCAAGATACAGATTCTTGTCTCAAGTCTCAATCTGAAGGACGGTGACGCGCACCTGAAAGGGCTCACCGGCTGTGAGCGTTATGAGGAGAACGGAATGCAGAAATACACATACGGGGCGTCCGAAAACTACAACGAGATATACCGTCTGCGCAAGCAGATACTCGACAAGTTCCCTGAAGCGTTCATCATTGCGTTCAAGGACGGACGCAAGACGGATGTCAATCAGGCGATAAAGGAATTCAAGAGAAACAGAAAATAAATAAAGTGCAATATGAAATTTTTTACTAAAGAGGTCAAGATCGCGCTTGTTGCGATAACCGGAGTGGTATTGCTCTTTTTCGGAATGAACTTTCTGAAAGGGCTGAACCTGTTTTCTTCGTCGACAGATTATTATGTCGAGTTCGAGGACATAAGCGGTCTGTCTTCGTCAAGCCCCGTATATGTGGGCGGATATCAGGTAGGAACGGTCAAAAGCATCATATATGACTACACCAACAGAACGCCTACCAAGGTGGTGATTTGCGTGGACAAGGAAATGCGTATCCCGCAGGGCAGCCAGGCGAAGATTGTGAGCGACATGCTCGGAAACGTAAAGATAAACCTCGACATCAACGGCAAGTCATCGCAGATGGTGCCGCCGGGAGGTGTCATAAAGGGAGGAATA